>ERZ887942.703-NODE-703-length-25912-cov-5.448853_pt1 | contig 25912 bp, 20 predicted proteins | sample MGYA00521099_ERZ887942 | MGnify/ENA primary metagenome ERZ887942 (study PRJEB32303, sample SAMEA104408605) | aquatic metagenome | biome: Brackish water; feature: Pelagic; material: water | place: Baltic Sea | collected 2014-06-07T06:48:00 | depth 16,251 m ...
TCCGTGCCTCCGTGGTGATATCATTTTCTCGTCGCGCATATTCGCTATGAAGTTCACTGAAGATTTGAAATACAGAAAGACTGAGAGATGAAACTCGCCAAAATATCGACAGGTTCTGGAGAAATACGAGTCGCAATTATTGAAGGCGACGCTGCTCAATTACTCGATCTTAATAAGTCTGCTGAGATCAATTCTCTAGCGGATATCTTGAACTCGAAAGACGCCTCAGCGACAGCGAATTCGCTTGTCTCCGATGAACCACCTCTCGATGTCGCCGATCTAAAATTCCTTGCTCCCGTCGATCAACAGGAAACATGGGCAGCAGGTGTCACCTACAAGCGAAGTCAAGTCGCCAGAATGGAAGAATCAGAAGCAGGGGCTTCTCACTACGACATGGTCTACACCGCTGACCGTCCAGAGATTTTCTTTAAGGCAACTCCAAACCGAATTTCCAACCCGGGTGATCCGGTTCGGGTTCGCTACGACAGCGAGTGGTCTGTCCCTGAGCCAGAGTTCACTTTGGTCTTGAATTCACGCCTGCAAATCGTTGGTTACACCATTGGCAATGATATGTCGGCGCGCGATATTGAAGGCGAGAATCCGCTCTATCTTCCGCAAGCAAAAGTCTATCGGCAGTGCTGTGCGTTAGGACCGGTCATCACTTTGGCAACCGAAGAGCTCGATCTTGTCGAGACGAAAGTCGAACTTGAGATCAAGAGAAATAATGAAACTGTTCACACTGACTCAACTGATCTAGGACAGTTGTACCGCAAGCTTCCTGAGCTCGCGGACTGGTTGGGAAAGGAAGATGAATTTCCAAACGGAGCCTTCTTACTCACCGGAACCGGAATCGTTCCGGACGATGACTTTACACTGGAAGATGGCGACATCGTCTCGATTTCTATATCAGGCATTGGAACTCTGACCAATCCTGTTGTGAAAGGGACGGCTCCTGCTTCACACGCATAATCATCAAATTCCGTGGAAACCACCCAAGTCTCCAGAACTCACAATTAACTGCATATTCCCTCTCAATTCAAAACTCTGACCATGGCGAAGACTACTAAGTATTTGCCTGCGATGAGCGCGAGCAATTTGAATTGGATAGGGATCATGGTTCGTTACAACTTCTTCTGGCTGCTTTTAGTTTTCGTTCTACCATCGACCGCAGATGCACAGTTCGGTGTTCCACGGAGTCGCTGTAATACGTGTCAGGCGAAGCGACAGGCATTTGTCCCTTATGTGGCTCCTCCAGTTGTTTCACATTGCCCTCAGGTACAAACGACTTATCGCCAGCAACAGTTCACGACTTATCAACCGGTTACGCGAACTCACGTTCGTCGTGAAGCAGTGCAAGTGAACGTCCCGGTGACGACACAAAAGCAGGTGACTGTTGATGAAGGCGGTTACAAAATGGTTTGGGTTCCTAAGATGACAACCAAAACCGTGGCTCAAACAACCATTCAAAAGCAAGTTCAGTACCGCGATGTCCCTTATCAAGTCGTAGAGAATGTTCCACAAGTGCATACTCGAATTGTGCCGCAGCAGACGATTGCTTACCGACCACAGACGATCGCGATGAGAAAGCCATGTTGCCAGTCCAATGTCTTCTCCGCGATGCCAACTCCATTAGTCAGCACGATTCCCCCGACGACAGTTGCTCAAGCTCCAATCGCAAAACCAGTTCCCGCACCACAAACGACTGCTAAGCCGCAAGCGGAAAACTGGGTGAAAGTTCCTCAGAAGAACGCTGCTTCCGAAAAGGTTGAAGCTCCAGCGAAAATCGAACTCCAGAGCTTCGAACAATTCGCACCAGCGAAGTCAGCAAAAGGAATGTTCTCACGACCTTCGTCTACTTCGACTGCACTGCGAACAAGTCGGATGTATTAAGTAGTCGACATTCCCGAATACCAGAAGCGTAGCGTGGTGGACATCTTCCGCACGGCGAGTTGTTTGTAAATTCCGTTTAGCGTTGAGAGTCCTTCTGATTCTGTCTCAACGATAAACGCTCAACGAAATCGACATTATCACGCCCAGAGTTCGAAGAGAAACTTCTCAATCGCGCGCATGGTGTTCTTCATATTCGATTCGAAGGTGCGATTACTGCCTCGTTTGGGGCGGAAGCTGTGATCTCCATCAATCGCCCAGTGGACACGAATATTCTCTGAGAGATGGTAGCTTTCGACTTCTTCTCTCGTGCCGAAAACATCCTTCTCACCCTGAATAATCAAGGTTGGTGTCTCTAACTCTGCGAGATGTTCCGTTCGTAACTTCTCTGGTTTTCCAGTCGGATGAAACGGATATCCAAGACAGAGTAGTCCGTCGGCGCGCGACTCGTCAGCGATTAAGCTCGCGATCCTGCCGCCCATCGATTTCCCGCCGATGACAACTTTCTCTTGCTTCACTTCATCCAGAACTGCCAGCCATGTCTCTCGCAAGATGACTTCTTTGTCTGGTGGTCGCTTTCGCCCCGTCGAAGAACGTTCTTCCATGTATGGAAAATCGAAGCGAATCACTTTGTAGTGAAGTTTCACCAGAGCTTCAGCAAAGTAGCTGAGAAAAGCAGATTCCGAACTCTCGCCAGCGCCGTGCGTTAAGACAACGGCTTTCTTAGCTCGTTTCGGACCTTCAATCTTTAATCGGGGAACACTCATGTCATGCAGCTTGTTTTAATCGTGAAGAATGCCGAACTATGACAAACTTCGCGAGAAGCTGATAGCCACTACAAATCATGCAGACTCAGCCTCTTCCATTGGTGGGATAATTTCCCCCATGGCTTCGAACATCGCATCGTGCTCGGGCTTAAAGACTGCCCCAATGAGAATGTCAACGAGATTCGACTTGAATTGCGGATACTCTCTTAGAAACGAACCAAAGTTGAAGCCGGGTGAGTAGAAGGCGTAAACCAGTTTGCGAAAGTTCTCGACGCCAGCGGAATACGTTTCCTTCCAGGCACCAAGTCGGGCAGCGGATGTGTCTCCTAAAGCGAGTGCATCATGCACCGCATCAGCCACGAACTCTCCACCTTTCATCGCCAGATAAACCCCCGATGAATAGACAGGATCGATGAAGCCAAATGCGTCGCCACATAGCACCCAACCGTCGCCAGCTGCCTCTTTCGATGTATATGAGTAGTCCTTAGTTGCGTAATACTCCATACACTGTTCAGCATTTTCTAACCGCTTTTCGAGAGCTGGGCAGCATTCTAGTTCTCGCTGGTATGTTGATTCGGCAGTCGAGCCTTTGGGGAACATGTAACTCATCTCTCCGGTGCAGCCGACGCTGACAACATCATCACTGAGAGGGATATACCAGAACCAAGTCTTCTTTCCTTCTGTCTGCATAATGAGAGTCGCTCCCTCATCTTTACCTTCATCCCGATAAGCACCTTTCCAATAAGTCCATATCGTCCCTTTGCGAAGATGCGGATCCGAGGATCTTAATTTCAAGCGATTGGAAAGAAAGGCAGATGTCCCCGAACAATCAACAACCACTTTCGCGTTGACGACTTTTGATTCCGAATTTCCTGAACCATCGCTGAGTTTTACTTTCACACCGGTTGCACGTTCGCCTTCGAATAGAACTTCCAGCACCTGGGCGTTCATGCGAACTTGAGCCCCTTTCTCAACAGCATTGTCGAGCAGCATTTTGTCGAAGTCTGCCCGCTCGACTTGCCATGTCTGTGAGCTTTCATGCGAGTTGTGCATGTCAAAATAAAATGGAGCCGATTCCTTCCAGCCATCCGAAACAAACTGCACACTGAATTTTTTCGGAAACGAACTCGCTTTCAACTTGTCGATCAGTCCCAAACGTTGCAGCGACCAATAAGTTTCCGGAATAAGAGATTCCCCAACATGAAAACGCGGAATGGTGCCACGTTCCAGGACAACAACCGAATGACCCTGCTCTGCCAGCAACGCAGAGACAGTCGCACCGGCAGGGCCTCCACCGATGACAACCACATCGTAGCTATCGAGGATCGGGCTCAAGAATGAACTGTCAGCGGGGTAATTTGCCTGTATCATAATGTGCAACAATTGTTAAAAATTCGAACCTACCGATGATAGCCAATTCTGCAAAAAGGTCCACAATTGAGTAACTGATGTGCAACCATATTTACATTGACCGGGAATAACCGAGACCATTAACCGAGAAATTTGCTATAACTCTCAAAGCGACCTAAGGATTGTATCTGTTAAAAAAGGGAGAGTCATCTGAGGTCGCTGGTCAAGGCGCTAGGGATCGAGGGGCAAGGGTGAAAAATCAACACCCGATTGATCATAATTAGTTTCAAGAACTTATAAGTCAAAGCCATCTGATTTAATGAAAATCCTCGGAATCGAAACTTCTGGTCGCTCGGGCACGATCTCTGTCGTAGAAGATGAATCGGAACTCGCAGGGACAGAACTCTCTGCAACAGGTCGCCGTCACGCCCGTACATTGGTGCCGGAGATAGGTCAATTGCTGCAACACCTCAACCTCAAGCTGACTGACCTCGATGGAATCACAGTCAGCATCGGACCGGGAAGCTTTACAGGTCTAAGAGTCGGAGTCGTCTGCGCCAAAACCCTCGCTTACGCTCTTAAGAAACCACTGATCGCAGTTGATACCTTCGAGGCAATCGCAGCGAGCCAACTTAAAATAGACCAATCGATTTGGGTGATCGACGATGCACTCAGAGGCGATGTCTATGCCGGGAAATACAAGTTAGAGAATGGCAACCTGATCTCTCAACAACAGCCAGCCCTCATCTCACTAGAACAATTCCGAGAAATACTCACAGCAGGTGAACTCGTGACGGGACCAGGTGTCACTAAACTGAAAGAAGGACTAACGGGTCTACATCTCGGAGAAGAGCAATTTCGCTCACCCCAAGCTGTTCAAATCGCATTGATCGGTGAGCAGAAAGTTCAGCGACAGGAAAGCGATGACTTGTGGACAGTCGAACCACACTACATTCGACGGAGTGCCGCTGAAGAGAAGGCAGATGCACCACCCGTATAAATGATTAGTTGTGGTGAAGCTCAATAGATTGGCTAAAACAACGGACCTTAGAAATCAATCCAAATCCATCCACTCAAAAGGTGGATGCTCCGCGTACATGCGACGTTCTTCTTTTGAGAAGTTCTTCCACATAAATTTGAATGTGTATCCGCCGTGGCATTTGCCGTCGATCACGATTACCCAATCGGTCACCCTTTCTGGATTGACAATAACTTCGTCTCCTTCTTTCACCTTGCGGGTATACATCGGCTCACTGGCGAGTGTGCCGACAATGTTCTCACCGTCGAAATAGATGTCGCCTAAAAACATATGCTCAACTTCCACTCCTCGTTTCTGAGCGGGAAACGCATACTTCATGAGAGTTGCTTCGGCGGCGGGGACGATTCGTTGAGCATCTTTTTTGACAGCGCTGGCAAACTTGGGATAGTTCTGTTGAGCAAGCTCAATCGCCTTCTGCATCCCCGGGTCTTCACCCTTGAACCATGCGATTGGATTGTCATCGTCTGAGTCCGAATCAGAATTTCCAAAAAACTTACTGAAGAAAGCCATTATAATTATCTCCACAAACAGAAAACTTACACTTGAAAGCGTTAAGTTTGGAAGATTATTGACTTGCTTGCAAGGCAGTCAGTTCTATCAGTTTAGATGACCAAGATCAGGTTACCGAATTTGTCCATTACCGTAGGCGATATATTTGTAGCTGGTCAGTTCTTTTAGTCCGCATGGTCCGCGGGCGTGGAACTTATCTGTGCTGATGCCGATCTCCGCACCGAGTCCGAATTCTCCGCCATCATTGAAGCGTGTACTGGCATTGATGATCACGGCTGATGAATCGATCATCCCTGTGAATTTGCGAGACGCTGCATAGTCTGAAGTGACGATAACATCGGTGTGATGCGAGCCGTATTCGTTGATGTGCTCTATTGCCGCGTCGATGGTATCGACCACCTTGGCTGAGATTTTTAATGCGAGATATTCGGTGCGATAATCTTCTTCACTGGCAGCGATGGCAGCGGGTATTGACGCGCGTACTTTCTCGTCTCCCCTGATTTCGACACCTTGTTCGCCAAGCGCCTCGCCTGCGATCGGCAGGAACTTGTCTGCAATGGCAGAGTGAACTAGAAACGATTCAGCAGCGTTGCAGACCCCTGTGCGGTGACATTTGCTGTTCACGAGGATTTGTTTTGCCATCTCCAGATCAGCGGAGTCATCAACATAGACGTGACAGACTCCATCAAAGTGCTTGATGACAGGCATGGTCGCTTCGCTGGAAACACGTTCGATCAGTGACTTTCCACCTCTTGGAATAGTGACATCGATATACTCGTCCATCTTCAGGAAATGTCCAACAGCTTCACGGTCAGTCGTCTCGACAAGTTGCACCGCGTGTTCGGGGAGTCCTTCTTCTTTCAATGTCTCTGAGAGCAATTTATAGATTGCAATATTACTGTGAAAGGCTTCTTTCCCGCCGCGTAAGATAACTGCGTTTCCACTTTTAACGCACAAAGCAGCTGCATCAGCGGTCACATTGGGACGTGATTCATAAATAAAGAAAACAACGCCCAGAGGAACACGAACCTGTGTGACCATCAGCCCATTGGGACGTGGATTGCTGCCGATGACTTCGCCAATCGGGTCTGGCAAAAGCGCGACTTCTTCGAGAGCAGCGGCAATCCCTTCCAGTCGTTCTTCAGTTAATCGAAGACGGTCAATCTGAGCGTCTGTCTGTCCGTACTCAGGTGCCTTTTCCAGATCTTTTTTGTTCTCTTCGATGAGGTGACTCGCACGTTCGCGAATACGTTCAGCGGACTTCTTAAGCCAGTTGTTTTTCTGATTGCCCGTGGCGACTCCTAAAGCGCGTGATGCAGCTTTCGCTTGTCGGGCGACTTTCGAGGTGTATTCTTGCAATTCACTCATGAAATCAATCAATACTAAAGTACGTTAAATCAGAAATCTTGTTTTGCCTCACACTTCATGTGTGAGACAAAGAAGCAAATCTTAAAAATGATGCGGTTCAAACATCGTGCGCTGTTTCTTCGCAATCCGATTTGTAGCAATCCGTGCTTCTTCGTAAAGTGTTTCTTGCGCACGAAACGGTTCCTCATCCACTCCAAGTACTTTCTTGGAGTAAGTGCCATCAGGGTGAAGATGGGATGCATTCGTATTATCTTTACGGAATGAATCGAGAATGTGTATCAACTGTCTGCGACATTTCGAATCTGTAATCGGAACCAATAGTTCTTTTCGCTGATCTAAATTTCGCGGCATCCAATCGGCGCTCGAAATGTAAACTTGAGGATCGCCACCATGGTGTAAGTAAATCACACGAGCATGTTCGAGAAAACGGTCGACGATGCTTGTTACTCGAATGTTTTCACTCAGCCCCGGAACCCCAGGTTTCAAACAGCAGATGCCACGAATGTTCAAAAATATTTTGACACCCGCTTGCGAAGCCGAATAAAGAGTATCAATTAAAGCTGTGTCTGTCAGAGCATTGACCTTGACCATAATTTTGGCTTCATTGCCAGCTTTAGCTCGTTTCACTTCAGCTTGAATCAGCTCAATCAATTCCGATCTTAATCGCAATGGTGCTGATTCGAGTTTGCGATAGTTTTGCGGTGGTTGTGAATCGCCAGCGATGGAATTGAAGAAGGCAATCGCATCGGCACCGAGTTCTTCATTGCATGAGAGTAATGAGGCGTCGCTGTAAAGCTTCGCTGTTGATTCGTTGTAGTTACCCGTTCCAAAATGGACGTATCGCTGCACTCCGCCCGGTTCACGCCTGACGACAATACAAACCTTGGCGTGCGTTTTAAGTCCTTTCACTCCATGAATTACTTGAGCTCCGATCGCTTCGAGTTCGCGCGCTTGCTTCAGGTTGCGTTCTTCATCGAAGCGGGCTTTAAGTTCTAATAAAACGGTCACATGTTTGCCGTTATCGACTGCTCGCTTTAAAGCACGAACAATGCGACTGTCCCTGCTGATGCGGTACAACGTCTGTTTGATTGCAATCACATCAGGATCTTCCGCAGCTTCTTCTACAAACCGAACGACTGGTTCAAAGCTTTCATATGGGTGAAACAGCAGGATGTCTTTTTCCGCAATTGAATCGAATAACAATTCTTCCGCCGGAACTTCAGGCGATCTCACAGGCGGCCAAGGTTCATACTTCAAATTTTCGAATCCCCTACGACCTGCGAGTTCCATAAAGGCTCCCAAATCGACTGGTCCCGGAACTCGATGAATCTGCTCATCAGTGACCTGAACTTCGGATTTCATAAATTCGACGAGTTCATTTGAGACGCTCTCATGCACTTCCAGACGCAAACAGTCGGCTTCGGTTCGCGCGAGAATGACTTCTGCCATATTCACTGCCAACCCTTGCGGAGTGAACTCCTGCACTTCAACTTCCGCATTGCGAGTCAATCGAAACGGGCAAAACTCAAGAACCTCTTCACCTGGAAAAAATTCATGGATGAACATGCAAACAATGTCCTCCAAAGGCATGTAGGCAAATCCAGACTCGGAAGGTAAGGAATAAAAACGTGAGAGTGTTCTCCCAAAAGGAATCACAGCGAATCGATCTGTCGTGTTTTCCGAATTGGATTCAAATGGTCGCGGAGCGAGGCGAATACAAAGATTAAGGATCTGATTCGCCAACAATGGAAACTGAACTCCTTCTCCGACTGACATCGGCGTTAAGACTGACAGGATCTCCGTTTCGAAGACCTGCTTCAACATCATTTTTTGAGTCGAATTCAGTTCATCCTCAGTCAGCTGACGAATCTCATGTTCAAGCAATATCGGAGCGATCTCGTTCAAGAGGCAGTCGTATTGCTCTTCGACCATCTTTTTGATTCGAGCTTGAACAGCCGCCAACTGCTCGGTAGGCGTCAGACCTGAAGGTGCTTTCTTCGCTGCGTCTGATTCAATAAGTCGCGTCAATGCTCCGACGCGCACCCGGAAAAACTCATCCAGATTCGAACTCGTAATAGCGAGGAATTTTAACCTTTCCAGCAGAGGAACACTCTTATTATGAGCCTCATTCAAAACCCGTTGATTAAATTCTAACCAACTCAGTTCCCGATCGAAATAATTTGTCTGGCTCATGAGAGCATTTCCAATACTTCTCTTGTCCACGGGTTACGTTTCCAAAAATTGACACGCTGGTGCCACGAGACAGAACAGTTTAATGAATATTGAATTTGCTCTAGTGATTTCACTCAATAGTATTGAAAAGTTCAGGCTCATGTTGTCTATCAGGAGATTATCACACCTTCACAAACTCGCGAGCCTGAATCTGTCACTTTCCTTAAAATCTTAACATGGCGGGGAATTTTCCGGACTCCGTAAATTGTTGACTGCACTGCGACTGTTGAAATGACTATGATATGCGAGAATAGATGTGTTCGATACGAACGCATTTAGCAACTGGTCTGTTGTGTCATATTCTACTGACCATTTCCCCATCATTAGAGTTCATTGATATTTATGATAACACTTCAACGAACACTCCAGGCACTCTTCCTCACTTGTTTGTTGTTCGGAAGGCTCTCGTCTGCCGAAGAATTGATTCTGATACCGGATGCAGTCTCCCTGCGAGGGGCGGAAAGCACAGCTCATCTCATTGTGCAGAAAAAGCAAGGTGATACGGTTCAAGGGCAAGTCGACCATACATCGATCATATGGACGAGCAGCGACGAAAACATTGCGACGGTGAATAGCCAAGGCGTTGTAACTCCTCATGGAAACGGTGAGGCGAATATCATCGCTAACGTCGATGGCAATACGGTCTCTGCCAAAGTGAACGTCTCTTCAATGCAAGAGCCATTTCAATGGAGTTTTCGCAACCATGTCGAACCGGCGATCACAAAAGCTGGGTGTAACGTCGGTGCGTGTCACGGAGCACTCGCTGGTAAGGGAGGCTTTCGACTCTCATTGGGGATGTACGATCCGCAGTCCGATTACTTCAATATTACGAAACAGGATCTGGGACGGAGAATTGAATTCGCTGACCCCGGCAGAAGTCTGTTTTTGGCGAAACCATCGGGGGCGATTCCACACAAAGGAGGCCTCAAACTCGATAACGACTCGCGTGATTATCGGATTCTTTCTGAGTGGATCGCAAACGGAGCGACTCCGCCCACCGAGGAAGATGTAAAGATTGATTCGATTGCAGTTTTGCCCAAGCGTGTTCAGCTCGTAAAAGGTCAGACACAGCAACTCTTGGGGTACGCTCACTACAGTGACGACTCAAAAAGTGACGTCACCGAATGGGTTCGCTGGACATCAACGAATGAAGCCGTTTGCACGGTAGATTCAACAGGAAAAGTAGATATTGTCGGTCCCGGTGAAGGTGCTATCGTCGGCTGGTTTTCTTCCAAGATTTCAGTCACTCGCATCACTGTCCCGTACGTAAATGAGGTTCCTCCAGAAGTCTATGCGTCACTCAAGCCTGCGAACTTCCTAGATGAAATCATCAACAAACAGCTACAGAACATCAACCTGCCTCCATCTCCCATGTGTGATGATGCCACGTTCATACGCCGAGCTTATCTCGACACAATTGGGTTGCCTCCAACTCCCCAGGAAGTCAAAGATTTCCTCGCTGATTCGACAGAGAATAAACGTGATTTGCTGATTGATCATTTACTGGATCGACCAGAATTCGTCGATTATTGGACATATAAATGGTCCGACTTGCTAATGCTGAATGGAACTCTGCTCAGACCTGTCGCCTTAAAAGCCTATTACAACTGGGTTCACGAGCGAGTCGAGAAAAACACTCCCTGGGATCAGTTTGTACAGGAGATTTTAACAGCGACGGGCAGCACTTATGAAAACGGCGCTGCGAACTTCTATTCTCTTTACGAAACCCCAGAAGACATGACAGAAAATGCTTGCCAGGCATTTATGGGATTAAGTATTGGTTGTGCGAAATGTCACAATCATCCGCTTGAGAAATGGACCAACGATCAATACTACGGGATGGCAAATATCTTCTCTCGAGTTCGTGCGAAAGGTTGGGGTGGAGACCGCCGAAACGGGGATGGATTACGAACAGTCTTCGTTTCAGATGAAGGAGAACTCTATCAGCCACGGACTGGGAAACCGCAACCGCCGACTCCATTGGACGGTGAACCCATTCCGTTTGAGAGCACTGAAGACCGTCGAGGATATCTTGCTGAGTGGATGACATCACCAGAGAACCCTTACTTTGCAAAGTCGATCACCAATCGAATTTGGGCAAATTTCTATGGCGTCGGATTAGTAGAATCGATTGACGATATGCGTGTCTCGAATCCTGCAAGCAACGAAGAGCTTCTGGAAGCCGCTGCTGATTTTGTGATCGAAAATAAATTCGATCTTAAACCTCTGATGAAAACAATTCTTCAATCAAATGCATATCAGCGATCAAGCCTCCCTGTTGCAGGTAACGAAGCCGATACTCGATTCTATTCGAGATACTTCCCAAGACGACTCATCGCTGAGGTGATTCATGACTCCCTTGTCCAAGCGACGGGAGTTCCAACGAAGTTCGAGCGAGTCGAGTTCCCGGGAGCCGATTTCCAGAAAACAGATTTCTACCCTGTCGGAACCCGAGCGATTCAACTCTATGACTCAGCGGTGGAATCATACTTCCTGAAAGCGTTTGGACGAAATACCCGTAATATCGTTTGCGAATGTGAACGCTCAAACGAGCCGAGCATGGTTCAGGTTCTTCATCTCTCTAACGGGTCCACCATCAATGAAAAAATGGAGGACGCCGCCGGTCGTGTTAGCTCACTTCATGCTCAAATCGTGAACGGGATGTCTCTCGACTCCTTGATAGATGAATCCTTCCTATGGTGCTTAAGTCGGTATCCGACTAAAGATGAGCGATCTCAGTACGCAGTCATTCTTAACGAAACCGCTGCTGATGAACTACAAGTTGTGATTGAAGATCTTTTCTGGTCGTTGATGACGAGTCGCGAGTTTATCTTTAATCATTAGTTTTTGAATTCAGATTCAATCGTTTGCCCCACACTTCAAGTGTGGGGCTATACATTCAATAAAAAGTGTTCGCTTCTATGCCGATCAATCGAAGAAAGTTTATCGCGACCTCCGCGGCTGCAACGGCGCTTTCATTCGCTGCCCCCGCTGTTCATGCTCAATCGAAAGCGAAAAAGTACCGCACTGCTTTGATCGGTTCCGGTTGGTGGGGAACGAATATTCTCGTCGAAGCGATCAAGGCAGGACAATCAAAAGTTGTCGCCTTGTGCGATGTTGACATGTCACAAGCTGAAGTTTGTGCCGATGAAATTTCAGCTTTGACCGATGATGAACCCGCACTCTACAGCGACTTTCGCGAGATGTTCGAAATAGAAGATATCGAGATCGTCATCATCGCGACTCCCGATCACTGGCACGCTCTCAACACAATCGCCGCCCTCGAAGCGGGAGCACATGTCTTTCTGGAAAAACCGACGGGGCATACTGTCAAAGAGAGTCGAGCAATTGTGAAAGCTGCGGAACAAGCAGATCGTGTCGTCCAAGTCGGTCTACATCGTCGCATCGGTCCGCATCATGTGTCAGGTATGGACTTTTTGAAATCTGGCAACGTCGGAGACATCGGTCTCGTCAGAATGTTTGTGCATGGCGGTGGAGGATCGGAATCACCAACCCCTAACAGCGAACCTCCGCGCGATCTCGATTGGGACATGTACTGCGGTCCTTCAGAACTACGTCCATTTAACCGGAAGATTCATCCCGGTGGTTTTCGACATTTTCTTGACTATGCGAACGGAACCTTAGGTGATTGGGGAGTGCATTGGCTCGATCAGGTTCTCTGGTGGACCGATGAGAAAGCACCAAAGAGAGTCTTCTCAACAGGGGGACGTCCCATTCGTGGAGAAGCGGTCAACGATGATCGCGGGCAGACCAGCGATTCCCCTGATCATCAATCAGCAGTCTACGAATTCGAAAACTTCACAGCGACCTGGGAGCACAATCGCTTCGGTGGAAAAGGTCCGCAACCGCATCCGTATGGCTGTTATTTTTACGGAACAAATGGAGTCTTCCACATGGGCTGGCGAGACGGTTGGACCTTCTACCCCAGCAAAGGGGGAGCGAAGAATGTCCATCAAGACCCCAGCTTCGATAACGAAAAAGATGGCCATAACGTCCCACCGCTCTGGCAGGATTTCCTGGAATGTATTGAAACCGGACGGACGCCTGTCGCCAGTGCGGAGATCGGTCATCTCGCGACCAATCTTTCGCTGCTAGGGATGCTTTCCTACAAACTCGGTCGCAGCATCGACTGGGACGGAGAGAAGGAATTGATCCCCGGAGACGCAGAAGCCAACGCGCTGCTCAAACGTGAATATCGCGGCGAATGGGAATATCCCGACGTTTAATGATTAAAATCGTAGGTTGGGTGCAGCGGAGCGAAACCCAACATAATCGAAGTAGGTCACTTGGAAGAATGAGATCGCAGTCACCTAACACCAAAATTAATTCGCAGGTGTTGGGTTACGCTCATCTCTCCTTCCAGATTATTTCAACAAAGAGCTTAGCATTATTAGCTTTGATTGAGCTTCAATATTTACCGCGCTTCACCCAACCTACATTTTATTTCAACTATTGAGATGACGATGAAGCCGATCCGTGCTGCCGCTGTGCAATTCAATCATCAACCGGGAGATAAGTCTGCGAATCTAAAAACGATTGCAGCCTTCATTGATGAAGCCGCCGAGCAATCAGTCGATTTACTGGTCTTCCCGGAAATGTGCATCACCGGGTACTGGCACTTGCGAGACTTCAGTCGAGAGCAACTCGACGAACTCGCGGAACCTGTCCCCGCTGGCGAATCTTCACAGGCGTTGCTTGCCCATTCCAAACGAACTGGCATGACCATTGGTGCTGGACTGATTGAAGCTGGAGAAGATGGCAAGTTGTACAACTCCTTTGTCGTCGCGATGCCCGATGGCCGATTGGAATGTCATCGCAAGCTGCACTGCTTCATCAATGAGCATATGAGTTCGGGCAACGAATATACTGTCTTCGATATTCCACAAGGAGCAAAAGTCGGCGTCCTCATTTGTTACGACAATAACATAGGAGAAAACGTCCGTATGAATGCTTTGATGGGGGCAGAGGTTCTGCTCGCTCCTCACCAAACCGGAGGCTGTAATTCTCCCAGCCCTAAGTGCATGGGCGTAGTCGACACAAAGCTCTGGGATCAAAGAGAAGCGAACCCCGCTGCCATCGAAGCAGAATTCAAAGGACCAAAAGGACGCCAATGGCTCATGAAATGGCTCCCCGCTCGCGCCCACGATAATGGACTCTTCTTGTTGTTCGCAAACGGAGTCGGAACCGACGACAACGAAGTCCGCACCGGCAACGCCATGATCCTCGATCCCTACGGAGATGTCTTATCAGAGACCTGGCAAGCTCAAGACGAGATGGTGCTCGCTGACCTCGATCCTGCCTTAAGAGAAATGTCCACCGGTCAACGCTGGCTAACGACTCGTCGCCCGGAACTGTTTGACTTGCTCACCCAAAAAACCGGGATTGAAGAAGATACTCGTACAGTTCGGTTTCGCCGGCAAGCCGAGAACCAGGAATAATCAGTAGACAACTATGGAAAACACCACTTCCAACGAAGGTCAAAGAACTCGCTTCGCAACGTATTTTGTACGACTTGCTCTTGCGGCGGCTTTTCTATCCGCCGTTGCAGATCGTTTTGGAATATGGGGACCACCTGGGGCTGAAGGAGTCGTGTGGGGAGATATTCAAAACTACGAGAGCTATGTTGCATTGTTGAACTGGTTCATTCCAGCTTCGCTCATCCCGATGCTGGGCTGGATGGCTACTGTTGCAGAAATTGTGATTGCAGTAGGACTAATCATCGGCTGGCAGTTACGTTGGTTTGCACTCGCTGCCGGTATTCTGTTGAGCCTCTTTGGAATCACAATGCTCGCTGCATTCGGTCTGAAACCACCTCTCGATTACTCAGTCTTCTCAGCTGCAAGTGCAGCATTTCTATTGTATGCGGTGACCAATAAAGCTGGTCAGAGTGATCGGAAAGCCTTGTAGGTTGGGTGCAGCGGAGCGAAACCCAGCACGACCGGAGTAAGCCATTCGGAAGATCAGGATCGCTGTCACTTCACGCCAACTCTAGATCGCAGATGTTGGGTTACGCTTGTCTCTCGATAGAATTCACTTCAACAAAGACCTTCACATTAGTTGCTTTGAATTACCGTTATTTTTCATCTCGCTTCACCCAACCTACATGTTGCCTGCAACTCTCAAAATGCTTCCTTCAAATTGAAGTCACACTCTGGTTCGAAGGGATACATCGGTCGCCGGCGGTGCTGATATTCTAAGCGTTCTGAATTTGCACTCTTGGAACTATCAGTATCCACGCGGATGAACTCTTCTACAGTGGTGAATTTGCCAGCGAGTTCGGCGCGATTGTCCCACACCTTTTGTGCTAATTCACCCGCAAAATGTTTCGCAAGCAGTTCTTGATTGTCTGTGACAGCAATCACGCTGGAGCCCATTTCTTCGACATCAGCAGAAGGGAATCCCAAGACGATACTGTTACTTAGGATCCCTCCTATTTTGAGTTGCTTATCTGCAAACTGGTGTAACGGTTCGAGATCCAGCTCTTCAGTACTTCGTCGATCATCACTGACGAGCAATGGCAATGAAACCATCGACATCATTGGAAGGACTTCTTTTTTGACTCTGCGGACCATCAGCTTGGCAGCTTCGACGCCTCTCTCTCTTTGATCACGAGGAGGATTGGTTCGAGATGCAATCAAGGCATTACAACTTTCGACCATTAGCGGAGATAAATTGGCATGGGCGTCAATCGTGCCGATAATGGGAAGCTCTTTCCCCAGTTCTTTACGTAATTCGCTGAACCAATAGCCATCCGCATCGGAGTGGTTCTCACTGACGGCTGCTCCGTGAGAAGCAACTAAGATTCCATCGAGCGTTCCACCATTATGAATCGAATTCAAGAGATGCAGCATTAGTGCATCAAAATCTGCGGACTCAATCGGACCAGCCGGCAACGCTTGAGCAGCAAACAACGGGACAGCTTCAGCACCCTCAGATTTCAGCCCTTCCAGAAATCCTCCGACTTCATGGTCTGCGTCGGTCAAAGTACTTCGGATTGCTTCGCCTGATAACAACAAATTTTCGCGAAACGATTGAATCGTTGTAGGTTGGTTCGAAAATGTGTTCGTTTCGTGAAGGAAAGCAATGATGCCGATGCGCATAGGATGAAGAGCTTTAAAAAGATATGGAATGATGGTTTGTCCGAGAGTTTAGTCGCTGCGACCATTCTCTGAAATGAAACGCCACGAAGAGCACTGAGGACAATCTGGATCGAAAACTACGCACCGTTTCATTTCTCCGTGCCTCAGTCACTCATTGGAAATATTTTACTAATTGAATTCCAGAATGCTTTCAAACGAAGGAATTGCGAAATAATGACCTTTGGAGTCTCAACCTTAGAAAGTCGATTATGTCTCCCCAATTGCTGACAAATCAATATACCGTTATAAGTCGAGGTCTTGCTTGAGCACCTTCGTGCTTTTTGAGTCCGCGAAAAAGAATGGTTCAAAAGACTTTAAGTACACTGTCACAAGTGAGAACGCGAGTGCTGTCTTCGAAACATTCTCCCATCTCCATTCGATAACAAATATATGTCAAACGACGACCAACTGGAACCCGTCGATACAGTTCCGCCAGAGTTTGATCAAGAACTCATAGCGGGGACTGAAACGCCACCCAAAACTTTCTGGGCGACGATTCTCAAGCTTGGTCCAGGCTTAGTTGTCGCTGGCAGTATCGTCGGTTCGGGTGAACTCATCGCGACGACGAAAACTGGTGCACACGCCGGGATTGCCTTACTATGGCTGATTATTATTGGCTGCCTGATCAAGGTCTTTGTGCAGATCGAACTCGGTCGCTATTCAATCGTTCATGGTGAGACGACCCTTACCGCTCTGAATCGCGTTCCGGGAAAACTAGGACCAGCGAACTGGATCATTTGGTTTTGGTTTCTCATGATGATGGCTGGCATCTTGCAGCTGGGCGGAATTGTCGGAGGAGTTGGGCAAGCGATGGCAATCGCGATGCCGATTACCGGAGATCTCAAAGAAGCCATTGCACTCCCGGATACGGGAGAAATTAAGTTCTATAATCAATGGACCGACGACTTCGCTAACGGAGAAGTCGAACTCAAGAAACTCTCGCTAGAACAGCAAGAACGCATCCGGCAGGGACATGTCCGCATTGGTACTGCCTTGAATGATATAGGCGAACGTGGCACGACAGCCATCTCAACCGTACGCGCAGGTGGAAAAATCAAAGATCCCTGGACTCTCGATGACAGACTTTGGTCGACACTCGTCGGCCTCATCACCATCGCTCTACTGTACAACGGGCGGTATGGGATGATTCAATCGATATCAACCGTGCTTGTCATCTCGTTTACGTTTTTAACGATTGGTAATGTCGTCGCTTTACAGATGACAGAAGATTGGAGCTTATCGACTGCAGAGTTCATGAAAGGACTTTCGTTTGGTCTCCCCAAGACTGGCGATAAATGGGAATCGTTATCAATTGCATTAGCGACTTTCGGAATCATCGGAGTCGGAGCGACCGAACTCATTACGTACCCGTACTGGTGTATCGAGAAGGGGTACGCACGTTACACAGGAAGAAGAACTGACGACGATGCTTGGGCGAAACGAGCTCGTGGCTGGATGCGGGTCATGCACTATGACGCCTTTCTCTCGATGGTGATTTACACCCTCGCGACGATGGCATTCTTCATTATGGGAGTCGCTGTCTTGTATCGAGAAGGACGTAACCCCGACGGAATGCGAATGGTTAGCACTCTCTCGTCAGCGTATGTCCCGATTTTTGGAGACTATGCAAAATGGATGTTTCTCTCCGGAGCCATCGCTGTGCTGTACTCCACATTTCTGGTCGCGAATGGGGGACATTCACGGATGTATACAGATGCGCTGAAAATTTTTGGATACATCGACCGCAACGATCAAAAGGCTCATGACCGCTCGTTGCGAGTGTTTTGCGTGCTAATTCCGATCACCTGTGTTGCACTGCACTGGACCGGAATTAACCCGGTTCAAGCGGTATTACTCTCGGGGTTAATGCAAGCAACGATGCTGCCTATGATCGGCTTCGGCGCATTGTATCTCCGCTACACTTCGACCGATTCCCGACTCGCTCCCAGCAAAGCCTGGGACGTGATGTTGATACTGTCGTTTCTGGGATTGCTCATCGCCGGAGTTTGGGGAGTGTGCTACAAAATTTCGAAGGTGCTGTAGAAGAATTATTTAGCCGGACACTTTTAGTGTCCGGCTAAACATGATTCTTACTTACGCAATATCATCGATTGTCATTGTCCCATCGATATCACGATACAAATCATCGTGTGGATTATTGTTTTGTAATGCCGTTGGCAAACGGTGTTCGCGGACATTGTCGTAACAATCCAACGTTCCAAAACGTCGTAACGACGCCGGAATTCCGACAGCTGTAAAGCCTGGATGTCCCGTCGCTGGATATGGTCCACCATGGTTCATCGCTCGGCTGACTGCGACGCCGGTCGGCATTTTGTCGTTGAGTAAGCGACCAACATGTTGCAGCAGTTCTTCACCGATTTTGTCGTAGAGGGCATCGTCGCTGTTGTCAGTCGCGGAATAGATGCAGCCGGTGAGATTGCCTTCCAGGTGCTCAGCGATCCTGAGCATTTCCTCATCGGTCTCAGCGACAACGATAAGCGAGGCGTTACCAAATGCTTCCGACTGATGACCGGCAGGATCTTCGAGGAACGATTTTCCTGTCGCTCTTAGGAGTGTGTTGGCGTAGCAGCAACGGTCGCCATCTACAGGTTGATTGCCGGTCACAATATGTGCCCCGGTTCTTTGAATGGCGACAATCCCCGCTCGCAAACTTCGTTCGACACCCTCACCGAGTAAGGTTCCGGCTGGTGCGTTCGAAAACTTCTCTGCAACAGCAGCGATAAATGATTCAGCTTGCTCACCTGCTTTAACAACAACAAGACCGGGGTTCGTGCAGAATTGCCCTGTTCCCATTAAACAACTGGCTGAGAATTCGTCCACGATCTCTGCGGATCGTTCGGTGAGTGCCCCAGGAAGAATGAAGACTGGATTGATACTGGAAAGCTCCAAGTAAATTGGATTCCCACCTTTGTCAGCAGCTTCTTTCAAGACAAGCCCAGCATGTCGAGAACCAGTGTATCCTGAGGCTCCCAGCAACGGATGCGAAACAAGCTTGGCTCCATCCTCGTGTGAAGTCCGATAAATCAATTGAATGAAACCATCGGGCATTCCGGTCGTCTCGCAGGCATTTTGAGCAGCTTCCGCAAAGAGTTGAGTCGTTCTCGGATGAGACGAATGTCCTTTCGCAATGACTGGATTCCCCGCAGCAATCGCCGCGGCAAAGTCTCCTCCAGAAATCGAATTAAACGCGAGCGGGAAATTATTAGGACCAAAGACAGCGACCGGACCGATCGGCCCCAGCATCGAACGGATGTTGGTTTTCGTGTCGATAGTCGGCAGCGTCCAAGTTTCTGATCTTGCAGAATTCGCAGCCTGTCGCAGTTGATCCAACGTGCGAACCATCTCGCCGTCTTTCAGACGCGGCGAAATTGGATACGCTGTCTCTTGATGGGCTGCTTCGACAATCTCGTCGATTCTCAGTTCAATCTCAGCTGCGTAGGCTTCGAGAAAATCGGCGAATCGACTACCTGAGAATGAACGAACCGTCTTAAAGGCGGTCGCTGCCGCTGTGAGAGCCTCTTCGATTTCAGACCAGGGGCTAACAGGATAAACTTCAGAGAGTTGCTCCTTTGTCGCCGGATTCGTTGCCTGAAATGAATCTGCTCCGCTGGAAGCTCGCCATTTCCCGTTGATCAATACTGGTTGTGCAGTCATGCTGAGTTCCGTTGATTTTCATTATTACCAATAGCCGGTAGACTAGCGGTCAGGACGGAAATTATCGAGCGTGTCAACATTGACGAAGCGACTTTCAGTACGACTCACATTCGAAGCAATGCGGGATTAGTCACCGCATAAATTCATCAGGAATAAAATCTTCAATGAAAATTCTGGTCACAGGCGCCGCAGGGTTTATTGGATTTCATCTCTCGCGAAAGTTACTCGAGCGAGGTGAGGAAGTCGTCGGCATTGATAATCTGAATGATTACTACAGCGTTGAATTGAAAGAAGCTCGGCTAGCAGAGCTTTCGCCGCATGAATCATTCCGCTTCGAAAAGATTGACTTGGTCGATCAGACCGTGATGTCAGAACTCTTCCAGGAAGAAAAATTTGACGTCGTGGTGAATCTGGCAGCCCAAGCTGGGGTCCGTTATTCGTTGACCAATCCGCATTCCTACATCTCAAGTAATATCGTTGGCTTTTTGAATGTGTTGGAGGGTTGCCGTCACAATAACGTGAAACATCTCGTCTATGCGTCGAGCAGTTCTGTTTACGGGTCAAACACTCAAATGCCATTTTCCGTCAGCGATAACGTCGATCATCCTGTCAGCTTATATGCAGCTTCAAAGAAATCGAACGAACTGATGGCACACTCTTACAGCCATTTGTACGGATTGCCGACAACCGGATTGCGATTCTTCACCGTCTATGGTCCTTGGGGGCGCCCCGATATGGCTTTGTTCCTGTTTACAAAGGCGATCCTGGAAGGGAAACCTATCGACGTTTTCAACCACGGAAAAATGCGACGCGACTTCACCTATATTGATGATATCGTTTCCGGGGTTTGCGGCGTCATCGACAATCCAGCGACTCCCGATTCGACATGGAACGGTGACGAACCGAATCCAGCGACATCCAAAGCACCGTACAAGATCCACAACATCGGCAATCACCAATCGGTGGAATTGCTGACGATGATTGAAACATTAGAAAAGGAACTGGGCAAAACAGCCGAGAAAAACTTGCTCGAATTGCAACCGGGCGACGTCCCCGCGACTTATGCGGATATTGACGCACTACAACAAGCGACCGGGTACACTCCATCAACGTCTATTGATGTCGGGATTGAACGCTTTGTTGAGTGGTATCGCGATTATTACAACGCGTGAGGATTTGCACACATAATGTGTGCAGCTAAACTTGTCTGCTTAACTCATTAAGAGATTCGATCTCAAGCGAATTCGAAACATTGATTCGCGGAATTCCGGAAAGCTGTTTACGTGTCTATTATTGTACAAAAATTCGGCGGAACAAGCGTCGCCAATGCTGATAAAATTCGCGCAGCCGCTGCCCGTGCAGTCGCTACGAAACAAGCTGGGCATCAGGTCGTGATGGTTGTGTCCGCTCGTGGTAAGAAAACGGACGAACTCGTTCGGCTCGCTGCCGAAATGTCTGATCAACCAGCCGCCCGCGAGATGGACATGTTGCTTTCAACTGGCGAGCAAGAATCAGTTTCGCTGATGGCAATGGCGGTTCACTCGCTGGGCGAAAAAGCTGTCAGCCTCACTGGTGGTCAAATCGGAATCATTACCGACTCCACATTTTCTAAAGCACGAATTGAATCGATATCTACAGAGAGAATTCGCAAGCACTTGGATGCGGGTGAGATCGTAATCGCTTGCGGATTTCAGGGAGTCGATCCTGAAATGAACATCACAACTCTGGGCAGAGGCGGCAGCGATACAACGGCGACTGCACTCGCGGCAGCATTGAAAGCTGATGAATGTCAGATTTACACCGATGTCGAGGGAGTTTTTACGACAGACCCTCGTGTGGTTACCGAAGCGAGAAAGGTTTCTCAACTGGCGTATGATGAAATGTTGGAACTTGCCAGTTTAGGAGCGGGTGTCATGCACTCACGTTCGATTGAATTCGCGAAGAAATTCCGCGTTCCGCTGCGGGTTCGTCCTTCATTCGCTGATGGTGAAGGAACGCTGATTGCCAATCTGGGTGAATCGCGTGTCGTTTCAGGTCTTGCCCTTGCTCGTAACGAAGCCCGAGTCACATTAGCTGACCTCCCCGATCAACCGGGGGTGACAAGTAGCATATTCGCTTGCATGTCGAAGCGAAAAATCCCCGTGGATATGGTTGTTCAGAACGTCGCTGTCGATGGCAAAGCGACTGTTTCATTTACTGTCCCCGAAGGAGACTTAGCCGATACGTTAACCGCAGCAAACGAGGCAGTCAAAATTCTGGGAGCAGGCACGATTCGCAGCGGAACCAATGTCGCTAAGGTCTCTGTTGTCGGGAGCGGGATGCAAAGCCACTCGGGAGTTGCGGCACAAATGTTTCAGACGTTGTTAGAGAAAGGGATCAACCTGGAGATGATCACCACCAGCGAGATCAAAATCTCTGTGCTGGTCGAACGAGATCGTTGTGATGAAGCACTGCTGGCAGTTCATCAAGGTTTCCATATGGAAACCGAACTTCCACAGTCACCCGCAGTTGGGATTCAACAGGCGAAAGAGCAACGCTTAGACGTGAATAGCGACGAGAAGTTACTCTCTGAAATTGTCGGAAAACTGGCGAACATGGAAGACATCGTTGTTAGCGAAGTCTTGCTCGACGAATCACAATCGCGTGTGACGCTGCATCATATCCCCGATCTTCCCGGTTCGTCTTCTCAACTCTTTAGTGCTGTCGCGAATAAAAACATCATGGTCGACATGATCGTCCAAAATGTTAGCGATACTGGTCACGCTGAGGTCTCTTTCACTATTCCAAGAACCGACTTGCAAAAGTGTTTAGCACTCGCCGAAGACCTCGCAGCGAGTTGGGAGAACGCCACCGTCAGCCATGAAGCTGAGATCGATAAACTGACGGTCGTCGGCATTGGATTAAGAACACACACTGGCGTCGGAGAGAGAATGTTCAAAGCTCTCGCTGATGCAAATATCAATATCCAAATGATCAACACCAGCGAAATCCGTATGAGTGCCGTCGTCGACTCCAAAGCTGGTCAAGCGGGTTTTGAGTCACTTCAAAACGCCTTTCACCTGAGATAAATTTCTACCGCTCTGTTAGCCCAAGCATTTCAAGACTTTAACAGTTGTCTTGGCTCCTGCGACGAGGACTTGTGCGGCTTTGTTTGCTGCAGCACCCCCAGCAGCTTTCTTAGATGGCTTCAGTGCGATTGCAATTCCTTCAGCAACTTCTGCTAATGTCGCTGGTGAACTGATTTCAAAGCGAATCGGAGCAGTCACTGGAGGAGCTGTTTTTCCATTTCGTAAGATGACGACCATTGGCTTTGATTTCGAGCTTTTAAGAGCATCCCTCAACGCCATGACAACATTCGCACCCGGCGTCGCTGAGACAACCGCCTTTTGATATTCTTGAACTGCGGTGAGAGCAATATCGTTGATATCAACAACAATTTTGTCCGTGCTGCCCGGCAGATCTCCCGTTGATTCGACTTTCAGTGCAGGTTTCGTCTGCGTCATATACTCAAGAATTAGTCCCAACTTACCCTGGAAGTGATAATCGTTTCCAATTTCAGACAGACCAATCATTTTCAAGAGCGGCGGTGTCTTGATCTGCTTCATCGAGTTGTAGCCGTGATTCATATCTTTGCCCTTATACTAGATGAAGTCGATAATCTGACTCAACAACACACCCCTTAATCGAAATTGAGATGTGCAGACAGATGTTCTGGTGATCCTCAAGCTTACAAATTTCGTTATCACTACAACAAGTCAGCTGGTTTATTCGATTCTAAATCCGCTTGAAGAAAGAAACTTTGCGGGTCGAAGTTCGCCTCGCTGTTGCATATAATTTTAATTCCAGCATTACGCGGGAATAGCCTTCAAAAGATTTTTTCTTCTTCGATGTGATAAAACATATGGCAAGTGAGACAACAGCAACAACCGAAATTGGCAGCTACTTCGTTTCGAACTATCCACCGTTCTCGCAGTGGAAGAAGGATCTCGCTCCCAAGTTTCATGAAGTGCTGAACGCAGAACCGGATCGCAGCGTGCCGATGGGGATGTACCTGCATATTCCTTTCTGTCGTAAGCGGTGCAAGTTCTGTTACTTTCGTGTTTACACACAACAGAACGCAGAAACGATTAAGAACTATGTCGACACTCTCGACAAAGAGGTGCAACTGCTGCGCGATCAGCCAGCGATCAAGGACCGCGTCTTGAAGTTTGTTTACTTCGGCGGCGGGACACCTTCGTACCTCAGTTCGAAACAACTTCTCATGCTGCGGGAACGTCTCAGCAAATCTGTTTCCTGGGACAACGCAGAAGAGGTCACCTTTGAATGTGAGCCGGGTACGCTCAGTCTCGAGAAGGTCAAAACTCTAAAAGAAATCGGTGTCACGCGAGTCTCATTAGGAGTCGAGAACTTCAATGACGAACTGCTTGAAGAGAACGGTCGCGCGCATCTTTCACCGGAAATCCTCAAAGCCTACGAGTGGATTCAACAGGTCGGTTTCCCTGAAGTGAATATTGACTTGATTGCCGGGATGGTTGGTGAGACAGATGAGAACTGGCAAAAGTGTGTCGAGAAAGCTCTTGAAATGGAGCCGGATAACCTCACCGTTTATCAAATGGAACTCCCCTGGAATACCGTCTATTCCAAGGAAATCCTGGAAGATGGTGTCCAATCACCAGTCGCTGACTGGCCAACTAAGAGACGCTGGGCGAGTGAAGCGATGGATCAATTCCTCGCTGCCGGGTATCAAATTTCCAGCGGCAATGAACTCGTAAAAAGCTTGGATACAGATCGTTTCGTGTATCGTGACAATCTGTTCCGTGGCAGCGACCTGGTCGCAGTCGGCGTATCCAGTTTCGGACATCTACAAGGTGTCCACTATCAGAACAAAGACCAACTCGAAGATTACATGACGACTGTTCAATCGGGAGAGCTACCGGTCAATCGTGCAATGGTCCCGACCGAGCATCAAAAACTCATTCGTGAATGGATCCTGCAAATGAAAGAAGGCATCGTCCCCGCGCAGCCATTCCGAGATAAGTTCAGCGTTGACCCGTTAAAAGAATTTGCTGAGCCATTAGCGAATCAAGAGAAAGCCGGATACCTCACGGTCGAAGACGACACCGTTCGCTTGACCAGAAAAGGTTTGTTACAAGCCGATAGCTTGCTGACAGAGTATTTCGAAGAACAACACCGCGAAGTTCGGTATACGTGATTCGAAACTCAAGCGGTTTAGCTGCACACATTAAGTGTGCAGCTAAACGGTTGAACGATATTTCGAGACCAGATCATCAGCTCTTATTAAATTCCGACAAGCCCGATCCAGCATTTCAGCCGATATGCACACATTCTCAATTGATGTCCACTCTCTTCAAGAAACGCAACTGTTTGGTGTGCAGCTGGCTGAGGTTCTGCGGATCGGAGATGTGATTGCTTTGATTGGTGACCTGGGTGCTGGGAAAACTCATCTGACCCAGGCAATTGCAAAACAATTGGGAGTCGACCCGGAAGAGGTCAACAGCCCGACGTTTGTTTTGATACAAGAATATGATGGAGACGTACCTGTCTGTCACATCGATGCGTATCGCTTAAACGACACGGATGAATTTCTTGAACTGGGAGCGGATGAACTTTTGGGAGCTGATAATATTTGTTTGATTGAGTGGGCAGATCGTGTCGCTGACGTGTTGCCCAAAAGACTCATTCGTATTGAAATCGAGACGATTGGCGAAACATCTAGGCGAATCTCTCTGAAATGTCCATTGGATCGTGAGGCGGAGATTCGTAATAAGGTTTGCAGTTCGGAAGAATCGAAGTCGTCTGACGGTTGAAGTCCACATCGTCAATGACGAAACTGTTGCAATACATTGTTTATTGCAAAGAAGTCTCCAAAACTATGACGACATCCCTCGAAGCAACTCTCTTCA
>ERZ887942.706-NODE-706-length-25855-cov-6.677287_pt1 | contig 25855 bp, 22 predicted proteins | sample MGYA00521099_ERZ887942 | MGnify/ENA primary metagenome ERZ887942 (study PRJEB32303, sample SAMEA104408605) | aquatic metagenome | biome: Brackish water; feature: Pelagic; material: water | place: Baltic Sea | collected 2014-06-07T06:48:00 | depth 16,251 m ...
TGGGTCGGGCCGCCTCTATCCTCCTCGTCCTCCTCGCCTTCGCTGTCGTCGCCGTCTTTGTTCAGCTCTGCTTCAGCTTCAACAGCGCGCTCAGCCATTGCTGCCTGACGGCTCATCTTAACGCGGCCGCGCTCGTCGACTCCGATGCACTTGGCCCAGATGACGTCGCCGACTTTAACAACGTCTTCTACTTTATCGACGCGGAAATCCGCAAGCTCGGAGATGTGAATCATGCCGTCTTTGCCGGGAAGCACTTCGATGAACGCACCGAAATTGGTGGTGCTCACGATTTTGCCTTCGTAAAGTGCGCCAACTTCGATCTCAGCTGTCTGACGCTTCACAAGGTCGATGGCGCGGTTAAGCGCTTCGCCATGAGCTGCGTAAATCTGAACGGTGCCGTCGTCGCTGATGTTGATGTCAGCTCCGGTCTCGGCCTGGATGCCTTTGATGTTCTTGCCACCAGGTCCAATAAGCTCACCGATCTTCTGTGGATCAATTTTGATCGACTCGATACGTGGAGCATGTTCGCTGAGTGTCGCAGGAGCGTTGATAACGCTGTTCATGAACTCAAGAACTTTATGCCGTGCGGCAGTCGCTTTATCAACACCTTCGAGGAAGATCTTCATGTCGAGGCCGGGAAGCTTGAGGTCGAGCTGGTAACCGGTAACACCTTCAGACGTTCCACAGAGTTTGAAGTCCATGTCGCCGAAGAAGTCCTCAGAACCGATGATGTCCACGATCGTGACATAACGCTCGAGGTCGCCTGCGTCGTTGAACTCAGTAACAAGACCGGAAGAGATACCTGCAACGGGGCGCTTCAATGGAACACCTGCGTCGAGCAATGACATGGTGCCTGAGCAAACAGACGCCATTGAAGTCGAACCGTTTGATTCCATAACCTCGGAAACAACGCGGATTGCATAAGGGAAATCAGCTTCGTCAGGAATCACTGGAGCGATCGAACGCTCGGCAAGTGCACCGTGACCAATCTCACGACGGTTGAATCCACCCATACGGCCGGTTTCACCCACTGAAAATGGAGGGAAGTTGTAGTGAAGGATGAAACGCTTCTCGTCTTCACCACCGGCGTAGTTGTCGAGATACTGCTTCTCATCACCAGGAGCAAGCGTCGCGATGGCGAGTGCTTGAGTTTCTCCACGAGCGAAGAGAGCCGAACCGTGTGTGCGAGGCATCACGTTGGTTTCAGCACTAAGTTGGCGAATGTCATCGATGGTCCGTCCGTCGCAACGCTTACCGTTGTCGAGGATCGAAATCCGAAAGGCTTTCTTCTGAATGTAGTCAAAAGCTTGATCGATCGCGAAACTTCCTGATTCAGGAAACTTCTCTTTGATTGCTGCTTCCATTTCTTCACGAAGCACTTTCACTTTAGCGCCGCGCTCGTGTTTGGAAGGAGCATAAATCGCATCTTCGATGCGATCGCCGATAGTTGCGTAACCGAGCTCAAGAAGCTCGTCCTGTGCGGTGAGCACTGAATATTCACGAGTCTCTTTGCCAACCTTAGCCTTGAGGCCTTCAATCGCGTCGAGGATCGGCTGAATTGCTTCTTGTCCGAAAAGGAGAGCTTTTTTGAAATCCTCATCAGGAACTTCATCACCCGCACCTTCGATCATGATGACTTTGTCACGAAGACCAACGTAAACCAAATCGAGATCAGACTCTTCACGAGCTTCAAAAGTTGGGTTAGCAACGAACTCACCATTTACACGACCCACGCGAACTGCCGCGATTGGAGCTGCAAACGGGATGTCCGAGATCGAAATCGCAGCCGAAGCTCCGTTGATCGAGAGGATATCCGCATCGTGAACGCCGTCAGCACTGAGAAGCAGTGTAACGATCTGTGTATCGTAGAAATAGCCTTTCGGGAAAAGCGGACGGAGAGGACGGTCAGTCATCCGGCATGTGAGAATTTCCTTCTCAGTCGGGCGACCTTCACGCTTGAAGTAACCACCGGGGAAACGACCCGCAGCAGCTGCTTTCTCTTTGTATTCGACAGACAGCGGGAACCAGTCCTGGCCATCACGAACCTTAGTTGACGATACGGCCGTAACCATAACGATTGTTTCGCCGACCTGTACGGTAACGGCACCATCAGCAAGCTTGCCCATCTTGCCGGTTTCGATTTTCATGTCATGCCCGCCGACCTGGCAGGTTATTGATTCAATGCTCATAGTATTTTCTTTTTTCTTTCTTCTTTTAACGTAGGAATTTTTCTAGAACCCTTGGATCGTGTCGAGAAGTCTGGTTAGACTTTTGGATGAATCCCGAGAAGGGTTTTTTATAAAGCCAAACACTCTAAAACCGAGTGTCCGGTGTGGGCTTTCTAAGCGGAGTCCCCAGAAACGTGAAAACCCGGAATCCGACTCACCACTTTCGAAAAAGCAGCAAAAACGATCCGGGTAACGAGGGGAAAAGCGACGCGATTAGCGACGCAATCCGAGAGACTTAATCACCGACTGATAACGCTCATTGTCGGTCCGCACGAGATAATCGAGCAGTTTACGACGACGTGCTACGAGACGGAGAAGGCCGCGGCGGGACGAAATGTCCTTTGTGTGTGTGCCAAGATGGTCGGTAAGGTGAATGATCCGCTCAGTTAAGCGGGCAATCTGCACGTCAGCGCTGCCAGTATCGGCATCGTGCAAGCGGAGATCGGTTTTTTCTTCTGTGGCTGATTCACTCATTAGTTTTTGTAAAAATCGGCATCGCCTTGACGCCTTTTATTGGTTTCTGTCGTATTCAATTTTATTGGCCCGCACAAAATCATACAAAACCAGACATGCAATGGAAAATATGGCAGAAAAGTTTCAAATACCCAGCCTAAAAATCCTAGGTTTCATCAGCGCATGAGCAATAAATCGTTGTCATATAGCCGTGCGACTGATTGATTCTTAATTTTCCCTTCGTTTCCGGCTTAAGCCCCTCTAATTTCCCCCCTCAAATGCCCCGACCTGAAGACATCGAACTACCAAGCAAAATTCCCGCCATTGTGCTGGGGGGATGCACCCTGTTCCCTCATTGTTTGATGCCGCTTTTCATCTTCGAACAGCGTTATCGGGACATGTTGGAATATGCCCTTGAATCTGACCGCGTTTTCGCCGTAGCCGCGGTTCCTCCGGGAATTGACCCCGATGAAAATCCCGAGTCCATCCTTTCCATCACCACCGCTGGCCTGATTCGGGCCTGCGTTCAGCATGAGGACGGCACCTCGCATCTCATGCTTCAGGGGCTAAAACGAGTCCGAATTACGGATTGGGATATCTCGCGTTCATTTCGAATCGGAAAATGCGAGCCGGTCGAGTGCATCGACCGCGATACCGACAGTACCCGCGTTTTGGCCAACGATCTTATCGACATCACCACCCAACTCAGCGGGGAGGGGATGCCCATTTCAGAACGGGTTCAGGCTCACCTGCGCGGCGTCAAATGCACTTCCGCGGTTGCTGATGTCGTTGCGCACAATTTCGTGAGCGATCCGTTGCAGCGCCAAGTCATTTTGGAAACCTTAAATGTTCCCGAGCGGCTTCAGTTGCTGCACCAGCACGTTCATCAGATCATTTCCGGTGGGTAAAAAGCTGAGGTTGGCGTTTTTCTATTGAACAGGGGTTGTTCGGCGAATATACCCTGATTGCTCGATTAATAACTCTCGACAGTCAGGCCGTTGACTCGTTCAAAATGTGCCACGTTTCGAGTCACCAGCGGCAGATTTTCCTCAAGAGCGATTGCCGCAACCCAGAGATCATTTCCGCCGATCAAATTCCCGTTTTCCTTCATGCTGCGGTAAATTCTGCCATATTTTTTTGCAGCGCCAACACCGACTTCGAGAATTTCGTGTTGATGTTCGAGAGTTACGATTTCAGGAGCGCTGGGATCACTAAAGCCTGCACTAAATTCCCCAAGAACGATTGAGGGGATCTTTAATATCACGTTCGGATTTTTCTTCAGCCAGGCAATTGCTTGCTGATTTCTCGCGTTCCGATGGCTTCGCTGAAGGTCGATCAGGAAGGTTGTATCCAAGATCGCTTCAGTCATCATGTTCAGAATCCCAGATATCTTTGGGCGGTGAGTCTGCGTCTTGTGCTTCGTCGAGAAACGCAATATCAGCAGTCGAGTTGCTGTTCTCAACTCGGGAAAGCAAATCCAGCGAAGTTCCTGACTTTGGAGCCCATTCCGCACGGCAAATCACCTGCGAAAACGACTCTCGCTCCGCAGTCCGCGCATTGGTAAGCCGTTCATAAGCTTCCAAATTCACTGAAATGGTCTTTGTTGCCATGCATGCACAGTTGCATACACAGGTCTAAAAATCAAGTGACATCGGACTGGGGAATAATTGGAAAGGTTTGATGGGAAGGTTGCTTACAGTTTCTTTAACACCAAATCTTTATACTGAATCGTCATTGCAGGACCGGAGTGCAACTGAAGCGCTAGAATTCCGCTCTTCTCGGCTTCAGCTTCTTCTTGGTCGATTACGATGGCAGTAGTCACGCCATTGATCCCGATTTCCAACACATTGCCGATAAATTTGATTTTATAATCCGCCCACTCGCCCTGTTTGTAATCGGCGAGCGCTTTTTCGGCCCCTTCGATTTTTTCCTCAGTGCGCGAACCATCGGCTGCAATGGTGGTTTTCATGCCCCGGCCGGCGAGCAGTTTGCGCGGGCTTTTTTCATCATAAATACAACCGAGATACGGTGCATCGGGATGGGCGATGTCGCATTGGTATCCCATGACATGACCGTCGTCTTCGACCATTGAGCGAACCTGAATCCCTGCATTGGCTGATTTCCCACCTTCGATTCTGAATTTTAAAGTCAGTTCGAAGTCTTCGAGTTTTCCATCCTGCCAGACGAGGAATTGATTGTGTTTGCAGGGCTTTGCTTCGGATGAAACGGCGGTGATGGCTCCGTCTTTCACAGACCACCACGACATGTCCGGTGCGCTCCAGCCCTTGAGTGATTTTCCGTCGAAGATGGCGCTACCTTCGGATTTTTCCTGAGCAATTGCCGAAACAGTTGAGCAAGCGAGGGCGACAAAGGCGATTGATAAAGCCGAGATTTTCATGTGATCAGTCTGAGGTTGGGAGGAATTGAAATCAACCCTAATTGCGTAGGAGTCGCATCCCGCGATCTCTTACTATCCTGAACGGCGAATTCCCTTTAAGGTTCTCTCTATGAGTCCCCGTTCCCGTAGAGATTTTCTGGTCGCATCAACAGCGGGGATTGCCGGCTTTCGTTTTGGAGCCTCGCAATCATTCGGTGCGTCGGAGGCGGTTTCAAGTCGAGCAAAGCCTGCGAAATCCACGATTTTATTTTTCCTCTGCGGCGGCGCCTCGCATGTTGATATGTGGGATTTAAAACCGGATGCGCCTTCGGAATATCGCAGCCCGTTTTTGCCAATCCGAACGGCGGCTCCGGAAATCAGAATCAGCGAACACCTGCCGATGACTGCCAAAGTCGCGGATAAGCTGGCCATTATCCGCTCGGTAACCGATGGCGGGCGAGCCACGGGAGATCACCATGCGGGTTACTATTACAATTTAACCGGGCACGCGCCGGATCCCACGTTTAAGCGCGAGGGAAATGATCGTCGTCCTTACCCGGATGATTGGCCGTTTATGGGAAGTGTGATTGGTTCTCGTCGTGATCCGCATCCGAGCATGCCTCAGGTGATTTCGCTACCGCACAAGCCAAGCCGCGCGCCTTATACCCGGCCGGGGCAGTTTTCGGGAAAGCTCGGGCCGCTTCACGATCCGTTGTATCTCATGGCCGATCATGCGGAGCCGATGAATTTTTCCGCGCCATCGCTTACGCTGAATACGGATCTAGGACGCCTCGAAGATCGTGCTGAGTTGCTGAAATCGATCGACATTGCGCGTTCAGATTTTGATGCAACGGCAACGGCGCGTGATATGGCGGAGTATCAGCAAAAAGCGTTCTCGCTTCTTTCGTCATCCGGCACTTCATCAGCATTCGATTTGAAAGCGGAAGATCCAAAACTCCTGGAGCGCTACGGGTCGACGGTGAATGGGACCAGTTTGGTGATGGCGCGTCGGCTTGTTGAAGCGGGCGTTCCTTTTGTCACGGTGTTCTGGCGAGAGAATCAGGCAATCAAAACCAAATGTCGCAGCGCAGGCGGGTGGGACACGCACGGCAATAATTTCAATTGTCTCAGCGATCATTTGCTGCCGGAATTTGATCGGGGATACTCCGCACTGATCGAAGATTTGTCCGATCGTGGAATGCTCGATGACACGCTTGTTCTCGTCAGCAGCGAGATGGGGAGAAAGCCCAAAATTGGCGATCGGAGATCGGGTGGAGTAATCGGAGCCGGGCGGGATCATTGGACGGCGTGTCAAAGCGTCGTCATGGCGGGCGGTGGAATTCAGGGCGGACAGACGTTCGGAAAAACTGACGCCCGCGGCGAGTTGCCTATCGAAAATGTCATCAGTCCAGCCGACGTTACCAAAACGGTTTATCACGCTATGGGGATCAAGGATCTGCAGGCTGAAGATCGGGGCGGGCGACCATTTAACCTGCTAGATGAAGGGCGAGCTCTGGAGGAGCTTTTTTAGTTTCGGAAGCGCGTTTTGCGCACAAACAGGGAGGACGCCGTTTCTTGACGGATCAACCCTGTTGCTCCACGATCAGACCCTGTTGATTCATCGAACCAACCCTGTTTGATCGTAAAAAATGAAAAAGTTATTTCTCGCCCTTTTCCTCGCTGCGCCCGTGTTTTCAACGGCCGCAGATAAACCGAATATCATTTTTATCCTCGCGGATGATCAGGGATTTGGAGATGTCTCAGCACTCAATCCGGAATCAAAAATTCCGACGCCGAATATCGATCGGATTGCGAAAGAGGGGATGATTTTTGAAGATGGGCATACGTCCTCGGGTGTTTGTACACCGACTCGTTATTCCGTTTTGACGGGACGTTATCACTGGCGGACCCGCTTGCAGAAAAGCGTGCTGGGTGGGTTTTCGGCACCGTTGATTTCAGAAGGGCGGCTCACAACGGCGTCTCTGCTGCGTGATTCTGGCTACAAGACGGCGTGTATCGGCAAGTGGCACCTTGGATGGAGTTGGCCACTGAAAGAAGGTGGTTATGCGGATGATAAAGGAGATTTTTCGGGCAAGTTCCAGGACGGTTGGAAAGTCGATTACGCCGCTGAAATCAAAGGCGGACCAACGGATTTGGGATTCGACTATTTTTATGGAATAAGTGCTTCGCTCGACATGCCACCGTATGTTTTTGTGCGAAACAAAGTGCCGACCGAAATCGCGACCGTAGAAAAAGCCTTTCATCGCAAAGGACCTGCGGGCGTGAATTTTGAAGCGGTCGATGTGTTGCCGAACATTACAAAAGAAACCGTGAAATTCATCGGTGAGAATGCAAAATCAGAGAAGCCGTTTTACATTTATTTTCCGCTGAATGCGCCGCACACGCCGATCGTGCCTGATGAGAACTGGAAAGGGAAAAGTGGGGTCAATCAATACGGTGACTTCACGATGCAGGTCGATTGGACGGTTGGTGAAGTCTTGAAGGCACTCGATGATAACGGGATTGTTGATGAAACACTGATTGTATTTACGACGGACAATGGGTGTTCGCCGCAGGCAAATTTTGCGGAACTCGAAGCAGCGGGGCACGATCACAATTACATTTATCGAGGCCACAAAGCGGATCTTTATGAAGGCGGTCACCGTGTGCCATTTGTGGTTCGTTGGCCCGAAAAAGTGAAGGCGGGAACGCGGACGAAACAGCTGGTTGGTCAGATTGATTTTCTGGCGACAACAGCCGAAATCGTGGGCGCAGAAATTCCCGAAGATGGTGGCGAAGACAGCGTTTCTTTTCTGCCTGTATTGCTAGGTTTGAATGATGCTCCGATTCGGGAATCGATCGTTTCTCAATCAATCGGGGGTCAGTTCGCGATTCGTGATGGCGATTGGAAGTTGTGCCTCTGCCCTGGGTCTGGTGGCTGGAGCGCTCCGCGTCCGGGAACTTTGGACATGTCGAAATTTCCTGCGATGCAGCTTTTTGATCTCTCGAAAGATCCCAGCGAAGAAAATAATCTCATCGCCGAACATCCAGATCGCGTTGAGAAAATGAAGGGGATGTTAAAGGAGTTGATCGACAACGGTCGGACAACGCCCGGTCCCGTTTTGAAAAATGATGTCGAAGAAATCGTGATGGTGAAGCCGATTCCTGCGCCTCGGAAAAAGAAGAAGCCTGCCGCAAAGAAGGCGAAGAAGTAATTTCCTACTTCACGGCAATCTCGTCTTCATCGACGAGATCAATCGCGGGTTCGGGATATTCGTATGTCTTGCCTTCGTAGTTCCGAACGATAACGCGTTCTTCGTTTCGCTGAACCATGTAATCGGGATTGATTGGAACTTTGCCGCCTCCTCCTGGTGCGTCGATCACATATTGAGGAATCGCGTAGCCACTGGTGTGTCCACGGAGGCCTTCGATAATTTCAATGCCTTTGGCTACGGGAACTTGCAGGTGCGCTGAGCCTTCGATCAGATCCATTTGATACAAATAATAAGGACGCACACGACACATCAGCAGTTTGTGAACGAGACTGCGCATAATGTCGAGGTCATCGTTCACGCCTTTGATGAGCACGCTCTGATTGCCCAACGGAATACCGTGGTTGGAGAGGCGTTCGAGGCCTTCTTTAACTTCCATGGTCAGTTCGCGCGGATGATTGGCGTGAACGCTGAGGAAAAGCGGGTGGTATTTCTGCAACATCTGGCACAGCTCAGGTGTGATGCGCTGGGGTAAAAACAAAGGTATTCGCGAGCCGATTCTCAGAAATTCGATATGCGGAATTGCACGGAGACGACTGAGGATTTTCTCTAATTTACCATCGGAAAGTAGAAGGGGATCTCCGCCTGAGAGCAACACATCGCGGACTTCGGTGTGTTCCTCGAGGTATTTGAACGCCGCCTCGTGATCCATGTCGAGTGTTTGCTCGCCCGCACCGCTAACGACGCGGCTACGAGTACAATACCGGCAATAACTGGCGCAGCGATCGGTCACTAGAAACAAAACGCGGTCCGGATACCGATGAACCAAACCGGGAACGGGCATGTGGGAATCCTCGCCGCAGGGGTCGGACATCTCGTAATCGGCGATCCAGGTCTCTTCGACACGGGGAATAATCTGACGGCGGATTGGACAATTCGGGTTGTCCTTCTCAATCAGATTGAAGAAATGCGGCGTAATCGACATCGCCAACTTGTTGCCGGATAAAATTACGCCAGAGCGTTCTTCTTCGGAAAGCGTGATGTGTTTCTCGAGGTCAGCCAGTGAATTGATTCGGTTTTTCAGCTGCCATTTGTAATCCGCCCATGTTTCAGCCGGGATGTCCTCTCCTTCCCAAAAACCGGGAGCATGGGATACAAATTTTTTCTCTACATCCTCAATCGGACTGGGGGCGGGCTCCATCACATTTGGTAAAATTGCAGGCATGGTCGTCTTTTTAGAAGAGTTAACGGCTGAGAAAGTCACTTTGGCCGTTGAGATGACGACTTTTCGGAGCCGAACTTACGGTTTTGTGAAATGAAGTCAAATCAGGGCGCGGAAGCCGGAAAACCTTGCGAATCACGGCAGAACGTCGATTTTCCGGAATGAAACTCAGGGTTTTGTTCCTTATTTTTTCGGCATTTACAATTATTTTGGCCGGATGCGAAAAAAAAGTCGATCCCGACGAGCCGAAGCCGCTTGTGGTTGGGATGGAACTATCTTATCCGCCGTTCGAAATGCGGGACACGAGCAATCAGCCTGATGGAATCTCGGTTCGCATGGCAGAAGATTTGGGCAAAATGCTCGGTCGACCGGTGGAAATCGAGGATGTGGCGTGGGATGGAATCATTCCCGCCCTGAAAAGTGGGAAGATTGATCTGATAATCTCATCGATGACTCGAACTGTTGAACGTGAGCAGGTTATCGATTTCTCTGACGGCTATGTCACCAACGGGCTTTGCATGCTGGTGGCGAAGGATTCTGATATTGAAAGCGTGGACGATCTTTCTGAAAGTGGGGGAAAAGTCGCGGTGAAGCTTGCCACAACCGGGCATCAATGGGCAATGGGTCATCTCGAAGGAGTCGAGCTGGTTACGCTTGATGAGGCTGCGACCTGCGTTCTGGAGGTCGTTCAAAAAAAAGCGGATGCGTTTATCTACGATCAGATTTCGATCTATCAGCATTGGAAAAACAATCAGGATACGACTCGCCCCATTTTGAAGCCGATTCGCGAGGAGACTTGGGCAATCGGAATTAAAAAAGGAAACGATGTCCTGAAAGCAGAAGTGAACTCGTTTTTGAAGCAATATCGCGAGGACGGAAAATTTGATAAGTTGGCCGAACGCTATATGGCGGAGGAAAAAAAGGCATTTCAGGAAATGGGAGTGCCCTTTATTTTTCACTGAGTTCTTCGCGAGTGCTGGTGATTTTCACTTTGAGATTCTCCAGAAAAAACAATCCAATCCCGCTGAGGAGAAGGAGAAAGAAGAGTTGCCAATACGGGGCAAAAACGGCAAAAAGGCCGTCTTTTGCTCGAAATTCAGGCATTTCGGCGACAAATCGCATGTGGTCGCCCCAGGCGGCGTCTGAGTTTTTCCAAAACGACCAGCGATTTTCATGATTCATGAATTTCGCTCCGGCTTGAAACATGGAACTCTCTGATTGGAATTGAAATATCCCGAACGGGGTTTCCACATTATACGAAGTCAGGTATCGAGTGCTTGCAAACCAGCCTACGAGCGTGACTACCACAAACAGAAATGCGGAAAGGCTCATTATGTGGCGTTTGGTAAAGCGAAGCATTCTGTGTAAATCGATAATTCAAGTTTGTTGGATCAGTGCGAGTTCACTGAAAGCCGATTGACGTTTTTAGTTTAAATTGAGGCTTAATTCAAGTTTCGGACATTTGACGTTCCGGTGAAACGGAACTTGAGAACGAATGCTTTGAATTCGTCACCATGCTTCTCATATAGTTCGCTTAGGTCGATACGGAATAAATGTCAGAAAATGTTTTCAGATGGCACGGGGTTTGCAACATTCTTGGTGAGACCTTGTTGCAACATTATGAAATCAGAGGACCGAACTGCGGAGCTCGCTGAGAAGGTGGGCTATTCACCTGATCAAAATGCCGCGCATCAATTTTTGACTGAACTGCGTACAAGGATCGCGACGCAACGTTTGCCCTATCAGCACGGAGTGGAGAAAGAAGCGTTGCAGAGTTTGTATCAAATATTCGGGCAGGCGAGAGAAATGATTAAAGCAAATTCCGGGTGTGAAGAATTTGCTGATTTGGCGATTCAGATGCTAAATCAGGATATTCGGCCGGTTACGGCGAAGTGGAACCGTCTGGAAGTTCGAGGGGATTTGGATTCGAGAGACGGTGCGGAGGAGTTCCGATCAGATCTGGAGAGGCTTCAGGAAAAATTGAAGGATGATTTAAAAAAGCTGCGTCAGATGGCTTACGGGAACGACAAGCCGGACAAAGAACTGGATGGGCCTTTTTCAGGGGAGCAACTGGAAGCGCTGTTTTCAAAATCGATCGTCTATGGGATTCCTAAAATAGATCAAATCCAAGTAATGCATGAGGATTTGAAGAAGGTGAAAATCGAAACTGCAACCGTGGAGGATATCAATAGAGAGGAAAAGAAGACGATCGAGGAGCACCGCCGGTTGGTGAGGAGGCTTACCGATGAAGAAACTGAAACGGAGGGTTCAGATGCAGGAGTCGACGCCGTTGGCTTGGCCTGTTCGGGAGGAGGTGTTCGTTCGGAGACGTTCAGTCTTGGAGTTATTCAAGTTCTTGCGGAGAAAAAGCCTTCTCAGGCATGTAGATATCCTCTCAACGGTTTCGGGAGGTGGTTTCACGAATTCGAAGCGGAAGCACGTCCACAAGGGGATGCAATTTGGTTCTCGCTTACGAAGTTCTGGTAAGTCTGAGTTCGATCCGGGGTGCAGATCAATAAGTGCCGCGAAGATCTCTTAAATGTTTTTTCTTGGGAGGAGTCCTCCATGCAATGGGGGCACCTAGCCGTTGCCGGCAGACCTGAGGCCAAAGCCAGCTAAAAAAGAAGGCAAAGAAGGCTTTGGATGACCTTTGATAAAACTTTGTTGGAAAAGTATTAAGCGTCTCCCGCTGCTGCTGTATTCGTGAGAACCTCCGCGATCGTAGTGATACCTTCGGAGACTTTTTGCCAGCCGTAATTACGCAAAGTGATCATGCCGTTTATAGATGCCTGGTCACGAAGCTGATGATAATTGGCATTTGCCGTAACGAGTTCCTGTAGAGCTCCGTTCATCAAGCAAATTTCGACGATAGCGAGTCGACCACGATAGCCGGTGTCGCGGCAAGCGCGGCAGCCTTTGGCTTCGAGGATGAGGTGCTTGTTTTCGAGGGGGAATCCAATGCTTTGCAAGTAGCTATCGTCGAGCGAGTCGTCCGGCACGGCGCAGTGTTCGCAGAGTTTTCTGACCAGACGCTGGGCGATGAATGCCTGAACGGAGGAGGCGATGAGAAACGGTTCAACGCCCATGTCGAGCAATCGTGAAATACCGGCGACGGCGTCGTTGGTGTGCAGTGTGGAAAAAACAAGGTGACCGGTGAGGGCTCCACGAATTGCAATTTCAGTGGTTTCGAGGTCACGCATCTCACCAACCATGATGATATTTGGGTCGCCTCGGAGAATACTCCGCAAACCGCCGGCGAATGTGAGGCCAATCTCAGGTTTCACAGCGATTTGAATCACGCCGTCGAGTTTGTTCTCAACAGGATCTTCAATGGAAACGATTCGCGTGTCGACGGTGTTCAGTTCCTTCAAGAACGTATAGAGCGTGGTTGATTTACCGGATCCGGTGGGACCGGTCACGAGAATGATGCCGTTCGGCTTTCCGAGAAGTTCTTTGATGGTGGCCTCGCTTTGCGCATCGAGCCCGAGCATGGACATGTCGAATTGTTGACGAGTCAGGAGACGCAGGGCAACGCTTTCCCCATTCACACTGGGAATCGTGGCGACACGAACATCAATAGGTTCGCCGTCGAGTTCGAGGTTGATTCGGCCATCTTGCGGCAAACGCCGCTCAGCGATGTCGAGCTGAGCCATGATTTTGAGACGTGAGATCAGAGAATTCTGCAGCGCACGAATTTCAGGCGGCACAGTTACTGATTGAAGCGCACCGTCGACCCGATAGCGGATGCGAAGATTTTTTTCCAGAGGCTCGAGATGAATGTCTGTAGCCCGTTCCCGCAACGCTTCGCGGAAAATCTGGTTCACAAAATTCATGACGGATGCTTCTTCGTCATCCTCATCCAGTTGAGTCACTTCCTGTGCCAAATCGTCGTCATTGGCCGATTGATCGCGGCCTTCTATGAGTTCGTCAAAGTGTTCCGCGCCAACGCCATAGCCGATCCGAAGGCCTTCCATAATTTGGTAACGGGTGGAAACCACCCAGGTGACATCTTTCTGCAAATCTCGCCCGACGGACTGTTTCGCCTCCAAATCGAAAGGATCATAAGTCATCAGGCACATGTTTTTGCCATCGATCGAGGCAGGCAACAGGCGGTGACGCAGGGCAATTTTAGCGGGAAAGCGGTTGTGGAGTGGGCTGGTGAGATCGAGCTCAGATTCTTCCTGAAAATCGAGGCCTGTGGTTGCCGCGAGCGTTTTCGCAAAGAGCACTTCTTCGACCAATTCCGAATCAAGCAAAGCTTCTACCAGGGAAATGCGTTTGGCGACAGCATCTGCCAGAACGGCTTCGCACTTGGCGCGGTCGGTACAACCGGCCTTCATGGCGATATCGGTGATGAGTGGGACAAGGGTCATTAGAAAATGAAATGGAGTGGTCGGACAAACCACAGTCTGCCAACAAGTCCAACCCCGTGCAACCCATTTGGTTTCGGGATTGGGGGAGGGGACTAAGAAGCGAGACTCAGTTGCTCATAGGCCGAAAATGGTTAATGGCGTTTTCTGGCGGGAGTGTCAGGAATTTTAAAGTTTAAATCTGAAAGTTGGGATATGCCGTTCCCTGACTCCTGACTCCTGAGCCCCATCTCTCAAGTCAGCGCTGGTAATTTATTAGTTTTTCTATACATTAATCATCATCGGCGCGGACAAAAACAGACCGGACATTCCTGATTTTGAGATACTTGGTCGAATCGGCGGAGGGTCGTACGGTGAGGTGTATCTGGGACGTTCGATCACAGGCGTGTTGCGAGCGGTAAAAATTGTCCGGCGGGAGGATTTTGAACGTGATAAAACTTTTGAACGTGAATTCGAGGGAGTCGTTCGTTATGAGAAGGTTTCGCGAGGGCACATCGGCCTCGTCGACGTTTTTCACGTCAGTCGAAATGATGAGGAGGGATTCTATTACTACGTGATGGAATTGGCGGACGATTGCGAGGCTGGAGCGGAGGATTTTGAAATCGAAAATTACGTGCCACGAACTCTGTCGTCAGAATTGAACCGTCGGCGCCAGCATACGATCCAGGAGTGTGTCGAGATTGGATATCAGCTGGCTGAAGCGTTGGGCCATTTGCATCATGCCGGTCTGACGCATCGCGATGTGAAGCCTTCGAATATCATTTTTGTGAACGGAAAACCGCAGTTGGCGGATATTGGACTGGTCGCACGGACTGGCCAACTGACGTTCGTCGGGACGGAAGGCTACGTGCCGCCGGAAGGACCGGGAACGAGTTCGTCCGATCTTTATTCGCTGGCGATGGTGCTTTATGAAATGGCCACTGGAAAAGACCGGCTGGAATTTCCGGAGTTGCCCACAAACATGGAGCTTCCCGTGACGATGAATCGTGATGAGTGGCGCGCTTTGAATTCAGTTATCTGCCGGGCGGGCGCACCTGATGCCCGAAAACGGTATGAAACGGGCGGAGCTTTCTCTGCGGTGTTGCGTGCAGTTATCTCTCAGGAAGAAACCGGTGCGACCGGGATTGGGAAATACGTCGCGGTCGCGACGGCGCTGGCAGCAATTTTGGCGGCAGGAGGCTTCTTTGCGTGGAAGCAATTTCAACCGGATCGGGATCCGACGGACAATATCGATTTTGCGCAGAATGGGAATCCTCAGACTGAGCCTGAATCCGGGAACGGTGGGACCGATAAACCTCTAGTGAATGGAATCGATGAAACTCCCCCGAGCAAGATGACAGCTTCGGAAAGTGAGAATTTGGCAGCAGCTGGGGCGCCTGTTTTTGAACCGTTTCAATTTCTACCGCTACCTGGATTTCGTCACGATCAATTCGGAGCCGGATTGGGAGACGATGTGGTGATTTCCGATAAAGATTCGACGCCAGTTCCGCCCAAAACGGAAATGCCAGAGACGGTTCCAGCTTCTCCCACAGAACCTCCCGAGCCGCCGAAAAAGCCAATCGCACGCTACAAAGTGGTTAGTAATCCACGGGGTGCCTCGATCTGGCAGAATGGAAAAGTAATCGGACGAACGGGTTCTTTTTTGCAATTCGAGCCCGGCGAGGTGGAGCTGACTTTAAAATTTGAGGGCTATCACGATCTTGTTGTGAAACGAGATTTGAATGACGGGTATAATCCGACGGAACTCGATTTGGAGATGCTGCGTGACCAGCGCCCATCTCCACCGAGCAATTGGCAGAACAGTCTCGACATCGTTTTTGAATACGAACCGGTATTGGGAATTTTGATCTCCGAATTGGAAATCCGCCCCGAGGCGTTCACAAAATTTAATCTGGCTACAGGACGTCCGGAGGCAACCATATCGAAAGCGGGGGCGGCTTACGTTCCTGAGGATGGTGAGATGTTTGCGTTCTGTGATTGGATGACGAAGCGAGATCAGGATCGGGGATTTCTTGGTGAAGACCAGTATTTCGCACCTCAGCGATCAGGAACCGACGGCGAATCCGCCACGTTTTTCTGCAAAATTGATAACCGGTTTGGGACTGTGATGATCAACTCGGATCCGCCGGGAGCTGAGATTTTTAAAGACGGAATAATCATCGGGCAAACCCCGAAACAGATCGACCGCGTTCGGATTGGCCTGGTGAAATTCGAGTTGAGTCACCCTGGATTTGAACGCACTCCCGTTTCCGCCGAAGTTCGAACCAACACGCTGGAAACCATAAAGGCGAACCTGAAACGCGATGCTTCCGTCGTTTTTGATCAGCCGTGGGAAAACTCGCTGGGTATGAAACTTGTGCCGTTTGGCGAAATAATGGCTTCGGTTTATGAAACTCGGGTTTCCGACTACGAAGTTTTTCTCACGAGTGAGCCGGAAGGAATTACCCAGCCGCGCGTTGGTTTCAAGCAGGAGGAAAATCACCCGGTTGCAGGTATCAGCGTGAACGATGCGAGGGCTTTTTGCAAATGGCTCACGGAGAAAGACCGTGAAGCGGGATTGATTCAGCCCTATCACGAATATCGGTTGCCGACTGACTTGGAGTGGAGCGCGATGGCCGGGATACCAGACGAAAAAGGTAAGTCTCCTGATCAGCGGGATTCCCGAATTCTCGACATTTATCCGTGGGGAACCACGTGGCCACCTCCCGCAGGATCCGGTAATTTTGCGGATGAATCGGCGAAGTCGGAACTGTCTGTCATTCTCCCTGATTACAACGACACTTTTTCTACAACAGCACCGGTGGGGAGTTTCGAACCTCGCGAAAACGGGCTTCACGATTTGTCCGGAAACGTTTGGGAATGGGTCGAAGAAGCCTTTCGCCCGGGATCAAAATTCATGACGGCCCGTGGCGGTGGCTGGGCCGATGCCGAAAAAGATACCGTTCTCGCTTCTTATCGAAACGCGGTTGCCCCGTCGATCGCAAAGAGCAATCCCTACGGCTTCAACGTGTATGGATTTCGCTGTGTCCTGGCGAAAGTGAAGTGAGTAGTTCGGCAACAAAATGAATCTTCGGCCTCAATATCCTTTGAAAGTGTCTGAAAGAGGGATTTTGACCTGGGATGTTATTGGACTGATCAAGAAAGCATCTGATTTAACTCCCGTTGAGCTTGCTCTCTCGGAGATTTCGGAATTTGATAAGCCTCACTGGTTTCATCTTGAAGGTGATTCCCCGACCTGTCGTAAAATTGCAGAGCATACCCGGGTCATTGAAGAAGCTGATCTTTCTTATCCTATCATCATTGACCACGAAGGAAATGTGATGGACTGCATGCATCGCATCTGTAAAGCGCTCAATACAGGCCTGACGACCATCCTCGCATACCGGTTTTTAGAAGTGCCGGAACCCGATTATATTGGCGTTGCGCCGAAAGACCTTCCCTATTAGCAAGCCATCGCCGATCGGAAAATAGCAGAAGATGCAAAATCTACCGACTGTTCAAGCTTCAGAGTTCAATTACCGAATCAGGCGAGTGCCCCGTCGGAGGATCTGATTCACCCTGTTCAGCCTGCTCCGCCTCCGGCGCCGGCGCTGCCATTTGTTTTCGAAGCGATGCCCAGGCCAGCCCGAGGCATTCATGAAATGCCATATCGGTTTTGTATAAATTGATGATTCGTGGAATAAACAGATCCGGCTCGCTAAAGTCGAACGTCACGAATCTAGGCCACGCCCAGAAATCACAGGGAGCAGCAATCGGCTCATAACCGTAGCTTTTAAAAAGCGCGTAAGACCGCTTCATGTGACTGGCGGAGGTTACCAAAATGAAAGGCTCATCGCGGAGCATCGATTCCAAATACCGGGGATGATCTTTGGTGTCGCGGGATTTACTTTCTTGAAAAATCTGATCTGCTGGCACCCCGAAGAGTTCAGCCATTTGCATCATTCCATTCGTTTCATTAGGCCGTCCTGTCACAATGAGTGACGCTTCCGGAAATTTTTGATGCAGCCGAATGCCTTCCAAAATTCGTGCCGTCGTCGGTGGCTCCAACTGATTTGTAGGTGAACGATCTTTGTGAAAACGAGCTCCGCCGCCGAGGACAACAATGTGCTGCGGTTTTTCTTCAAAACTGTCTGCAAAATTCGGCGAATCGACATTAGCCAGCGGAGCGTGTTCTTTCTCCAACGCATACAGCAATGAATCCGAGACGGGCCGAATGCTGCACATGTAGATGAAAAACACTCCGAAAATCACCATGAAAATCCCCAGGTCGCCCGCCACACGTTTTACTTTTTTCCACCATGGTTTGGGCTCTTTTTTCGGCTTCCTCCGCCAAAATACGAGCATTACCACCCCAAGCACAATGAACTCCAACCCAATCGTAATTGGGTTCAGATAGATCGTGACGATCTTTTTCAGAGCAAAGATATTTTCTTCCATCGTGTGGCTGCCTTTATACGGAGGTTAGCACACGGAAAGGATAAATGGCATGGCGAAATGTGAGACGGATCGAAAAGTTATGTCACAAAATCTCACGCATTCGTGTCGCTTTCCCATTTACGAACAAGGAGTGACACTTAATCATACCTTAGAGCAATCATGAGCGATCTTAAGAAAATCACCCCAGAACCGTCGGCTCCTGTGGCCGACGCCACCCGACGCGATTTTGTCAAAAAAACTGCGGCGGCAACTGTTGCCGGATCGGCAATCGCATTTCCTTCCGTGAGCTTTGGTCAGGAAGCTGATCCGAAGAAACTCAAGATCGGTCTCATCGGTTGCGGTGGTCGTGGAACGGGAGCAGTGGCGCAAGCCCTCATGGCAGACGACAACACGGAACTCTGGGCCCTTGGTGATCTTTACGAAGACAAAGCCGTGCTTCAGCTTCGTCAGCTCGCTCGCGGAAACCGAGCCGCTGCGGCAAAAGCTGCGCCGGATCTCGATAAGCGCATTTTTGGCGGACTTGATGCCTACCAAAAGGTGATGGATTCCGGCGTTGATGTCGTTCTTTTGACCACGCCTCCGGGTTTTCGCCCTCAGCATTTTCGCGCTGCAGTTGAGCGTGATCTCCACACGTTTGTAGAAAAACCATGCGCGACCGACGTTGCCGGCATCAAACACTTCCTCGAAACCGGCGAAATGGCTAAAGCTAAGGACCTTTCTGTTCTCTGCGGATTTTGCTACCGCTATAGCGATTCTGCACGAGCGCTTTTTGAGCGTCTTCATGGTGGCGACATTGGTGACATCGTCTCGATTCACTCCACTTACTTTGCCGGTCCCGTAAAAGCGATGCCCGATCCAAGCAGCCGCCCCGCAGGGATGAGTGACGTTGAGTGGCAGATGAAAAACTGGTATAATTTCACATGGCTCAGCGGTGACGGACTTGTCGAGCAGGGCTGTCATAACATCGACCGCGTTGCCTGGGCATTTAACGATGCCGATCCGATTTCCGCATTCGGAAGCGGCGGCCGGCAGCGTCCGAATTTCGAGGGCAATATCTACGATCACTTCAGCGTGACCTACGAATACCCGAATGACGTTAACGCTCACGTTCAGTGGCGTCAGTATGCCGACAGTTATAATTTCACGGGTGATACCATTGTTGGAACCAAAGGAATCGCAAAATACGGGACCAATAAGGCCAGCATCTCAGGTGAGAACAAATGGAACTACCGCGCGCCGCGCACCCCGACGAACATGTATCAAATCGAGCATGACGAGTTTTTCAAAGCGATCCGAACCGGAAAGCGAAAGGACGACGAGAAGTGGGTCGCGCATTCGACGATGATGGCTCTTTTCGGTCGCGATGTTTGCTACAGCGGACAGCGCGTTAAGTGGGCCGACTACGCGGCGAGCGATCAGAAGCTCGTTCCGGACAATCTCAAGTGGGACGACGCACTTCCAATTCGCCCAATGCGGATTCCGGGCGTTGCAGAGACTCAAGGAGTCTAATTTCGACTTCAATCAGAAGACAGTTTTACGATCCAATAGGGTCGTAAGATGGCTTGCCAGTGGTCTGAGGATTCTCGCGATGCAGAACCGGAAGACAGCCCTTATACAAACGTACAGGGTGCGTCCGACAAACAAACCCTGTTGCTTCGTAAAACGGCTCAACGACTTGCGGACTTGAATTGTTAGCGGGTTTCGGTTTACAAATAAGACGCATGAAAACAATCCATCTCTTTATCCTCAGCCTATTCGCCGGTGCACTGCTCACGAGCTGCGAAACTCAAAACGGCTCAGACGAAGGCGCGTATAGCTTTCCGTCGCCAGATCCATCGCGCACCGCAGCTGAATTGCAGAACACTCACAACCAGCTGCGTCGTCAGAATCTTTGATCAATCAATGCGCAAGGCCGGGGACGCCGCAATTTTCAATCGCGTAAAATCCGGTCCGCGCGGTCACATAAAGTGTCGTGCCAACGAGCAGGCAATTGGCAGGTTTTTCGGGCGTTTTAAAGCGGCCGATTTCCTTTCCTTCGGGTGAGAAAACCACGATGTCTTCCCACGTGACGTAAAGGTTTCCATTTACGTCGATGGACAACCCATCGCTCCCGATTGGAGCAAATTCGCGAGGATTGTTGATCTTGCCATCACCAATCACGTCGTATGCCATGATCTTTTCACCGGCTTGATCAGCTACGTAGAGCGTTTTAAAGTCAGGCGAGAAAATGATGCCGTTGGGCCGTTCCAGATCGCTGATCATCAACGTGGTTTTGTTTTTTGAACGGTCGATGTAATAGACGCCTTCGATCTCCATTTCCATGTCGTCGCGCTTGCCGTATCGGGGATCGGTGAAGTAAATCCCGCCGATCGTATCGATCGCGACATCGTTTGGCGAATTGAGTTTCTTACCTTCGAATGAATCGGAGAGAACGGTGATTTGATCTCCGTCCTGAATGGTGACTTGGCGATTGATGCCTTCGCAGAAGATCAGGGAATCGTTTGCCGTAAAAAAGAGTCCGTTAGCGCGGCCCGTGTTTTCGCGATGGATGGAAATCTTCCCCGTTTTCGGATCGTAAATGTGAGTACGCTCGTTGGGGATGTCATTGAAATATATCCGACCGTCAGGTCCAAGCGCAGGGCCTTCGGTAAATTTGTAGCCGTCACCGAGCTTCTCTACCGTCGCGTTCTTCGGAAATACGACAGCGTCAGCTGCGATTGTTGGTGCCTCAATTTCAGGAGATGGCTTGGGATTTTCCTGAAGTCGAATGTTGCGCCACCGGACCTGCATGGCATCGGTGCGAGCGCCGACCCCGTGAACTTGCAGGGCGATGAAGCCTTCGGCTGTCATGTCATTTTTCAAATCAGCCGCCGGAATGCCATTCACCCACGTGCAGATCCGATCGCCGATTGCTTCGATGCGGTAATGATTCCAGTCGTTTTGTTTGAAGGCATAGCGAGCTGCGAGATTGTCCCGCAAATCATTGAGCCATCCGCGACGACCTTCATCGTAAATACCGCCGCTCCATCCGCGCCGCGACGGATCGATTTCGACCTGATAGCCGTGGACCTGTCCTTTTTTATAGTCTGGCAGGCTGTTCGAGCGAATCTGCACACCGGAATTCATCGCCGGATCGACTTTGAATTCGACTTCCAAAACAAAGTCGCCGTAATTTTTATCCGTGCACATGAACGAATTCGGCGTGTTCGGAACCGTCGTGCCGACAATCACGCCGCCGTCCTCGACCGTGTATTTTGCGACTCCGCCGCGCTGAGTCCAGCCAGTGAAATCTTTACCGTTGAAGAGTTCGACCGATTTGGATTGCGCGGCGTCTTGTCCGACAAGCGCCGAGCCGGCGGTCGTGAGGGCGATAAAAAGCGTAAAAAATTGAATTCGCATGAGGAAAGATGGCGTTTTGAAGAAATGAAATCAACCTCGCGAATGGGTGAATTTACAGGATGGCGCTGGACGGCTCCGAACGATTGTGGCACGATTTTCTAAGCGCTACGAAATGAAGGTGAATAATCGAATCAGCCGAATTTTTCGAACCAACAGGGTTGGCTCATCGAACATACCCTGTTGGTTCGTGGGGATTATTTTTGTGATGTGCTCAGGGTTTGTGGTGGGGCAGCAAACTTTGACCGATGGAAGCGACCCCGATATGTTGCGCGGATTGCAGGCTGTGAAGTTTGTGAAATTGCGTCCGCGACAGCAAACTATCCCTGCGAATTTTCTGAAGTTTTATCTGACTTTTCCCGAAAAAATGGAACGAGGTGTGGCTTTCGAGCATCTTTCATTGTTGAAAGAGCTGAAACCTAGCAAGACTGAGCCGGTGCTCGAACCCTTTCGCGAAGTGGAGTTGTGGGACGAAACTGGAACGCGATTGACGTTGTGGCTGCATCCGGGACGGCAGAAGCCAGGGGTGAATTTGAATGTGGAGTTTGGACCGATTTTGGAGTCGGGAAACATTTATCATCTCGTGGTTTCAAACGATTGGAAGACGGAGAAAGGCACTGAATTAGGAATTGATTCCGTTTTCTATCTGATGGCTGGTGCTTCAGATGTTCGCCAACCAAAACCGCAAAAGTGGGAACTTAAGGTGACTCCAGAACAAGTCGCAATTACGCCGTGTTGGAGCTGGAACCCACGAATTATCGACAAACTGGACCCAATGTCTTTTGTTAAACGAATCACGGTTCGAGACGCTGACGGGAAAGGCGTTCTGGTGATTGCTGACGGCGACCATTTGACAATTTCGCCTTTGAATAATAAAACTTTTTCGCCAGGAAAATATCAGCTCGTCGTGGATCCTAAACTGGAAGATTTAGCCGGAAACAGCGTGGGGCGGCCCTTCAATGTAGATCTGGAGAAGAATCCTGATTTTCAGGAGCGAACAGAACCGGTGATTTTGGATTTTGTAGTGAAGTAGGTTGGACAAATTGATTTTAGGAGTTGCTCAATTCGAGATCCACCAGCACGCCGTCGGCTGGTTTGGTGGAAACCCCGGCGCTCGGACTGGTGTTTTTATTGACGGCTTGGATTTTGAAAATCTTCACGAGTGCTCCCACAACGAGACCAACTTCGAGAAGTCCGAGCGAACGGCCGGGGCAAAAGCGGGGACCGTGTCCGAATCCAAAATGCAGCATGTCTTTTGCTTTGGTTCCTTTATCTTCCATGACATCCCATCGTTCGGGGGCAAACACGTCGGCTGGATAGCCAGTGATTTCTTCACCCCAAAATTCTTCGCATCGATTGGAATGCCACACATCGAGGCGAATATGAGTGCCTTTCGGAATCATCATTTTGCGATCGTCTGAGGTCTCGACCCAGGTGTCGACGGTCGCTTTGCGTGGGAAAAAATAGAGGGCGGGGGTTAACCGGAGTGTCTCTTCGAGAACGCGATTCAGATTGGGAGCTTTTGTGAAGTCTTCGGGGTCGTAGACGTTAATATCTTTGACCTCGTCGTAGACTTTTGCCTGCCATTCGGGGCTGCGTGACAAATGAGAAATTGCCTACGTTGCGAACGAGGTGGTGGCTTCCATCGCACCAGCGAGGAAAACCCGGATGTTGCTGCGTAGGGCGTCGTCGGAGGCTTCGGATTTGAACTCACCCCACAAACCGCGTCCATCGGGGCGTCCTGAAAGGGCGATATCGGTCAGTTCTTCGAAAGCGGCGGCGTGTTTCTGAAGGGTGTCTTCGCCGCCAAATAATTTTCTCGCAAATGCCTGAGTCCGGGGCGCTACGGTATCTCGCACCATGTGATCGATCATGTAGACGAGCGCGGGAACGAATCGGTCTCGCAGGGCTTCATACGATAAATCGGCCCCGAAAAAGTTGTTCACCAGCATTTCCAGCATGACGACCTTGATTTCTGGATCGAGTTCGACTGTTACTTGCTAGTTGCCGGAAGACTTCTGGAGAGATCTCAGGGCATCGAGGCGTTTGACGACTGTTTTTCGAAACGTGGTTTCAAAGCCGCGAAATTTCTGAGGTTGGAACAGGTTTGATTTGCTGAAGGGCTTGGCGACTAGACTTTTCTGGCGTCTCCAAATGGAACCATTGGCATAGAGCAGGGAGTCTTCACCGGTGGCGCGCGCGATCCCAGCGGTGGGGCTGGTATCACGATCAAATTGCCCGGGCTTATCGCCCGTGTCGGCCTGAATCGCTTTAATGATGGCCGGATCCCGAGTCAGGAGAACCGGAGGGAACCCAAACGCGTAAAGATAGCGATTGTGCTTTCTCCAACCGGAAATGTTTTCAGTTCCGTTGTAAAAAGCCTCAAAAATCCGAATCGGTTCCTTGTAATTCCACGGGAGTGGCACTGGCGCGGCAGGTCGGCCAAAAGCGAAGAGGGGAACTCGGCTCGGAAGGCAATCACCACCGAACGGATTTTTGCGACTTAGTTGGTGGAGGATCCGTTTTCCGTAAAGAGGCAGCGACATGTTAAAAGTGGGCCAAAGATTGATCGATGGAAGCACTTATAACATAGCCGCAGCGGGAGTGTTTCGGAAAGAACCTAAATCCGGTTTACTTCAAAAATCGATAGGTCATCGGATAGGCGTAAGGTTGTCCGTTGCTGGCGGCGATTGCGCCCATGATGGAACAAATAATCGAGATGATGGGAATGGCGATTACACCGATTATACCGACGACGACAATCGTCAGCACTGACGATATCAAAAAACCGATTAGCATCGTCAGGTGAAAGTTAATGGCGTCTTTCCCGACAGCGTCCACTGCGGGAAGTTCATCTTTTTTGATCAACCAACAAACTAGCGGGCCGACGATTCCCGGGACGCTCACCAGCATGCAAAGTCCGGAAAGGTGGGTATAAAGAACCCAGTCTTTAGACTTTTTGTCGGGAGGAGTGGGTTCAAATGAGGCGCGAGGTCCTTCTGGGGCGGGTGGAGGTGGTGAAGAGTCGGTCTCCATATGGATGACACATTGAAGGATAGAAAAAAGAAACGGAACTACAATTTCGGGCGTATTTTGTAAGCCGGAACCGGCATTTCCTACTAAGTGGGAAGCATGTTAGATTAACGAACACATTATGGAAACTCCTGAAACAGAATCTCCGTTCAGTCCGGTGGAAGAGCTCATTGCTGATATCCGCGACGGGAAGGTCGTCGTTATTTGTGATGACGAAGATCGCGAGAATGAGGGGGATCTAATCTGTGCGGCGGAAAAGGCCGGGCCGGAGGTGATTAATTTTATGATCACGCATGGGAGGGGACTCATTTGTGTGCCGATCCTGCCGGAAGCGGCTCAGCGTCTGAATTTGCCGCCGATGGTGAGTCGAAATACGGAGACCTACGGAACGAATTACACGGTCGCAGTGGACGCGTCGCCCTCCCACGGTGTAACGACGGGTATCAGTGCTAAAGATCGCTCGAAGGCGGTAAAAGTGCTCGGGGATCCGTTGTCGGAGCCGGGCGATTTAGCACGGCCGGGACACGTGTTTCCGTTGCAGGCAAAGCCGGGCGGTGTTTTGCGCAGGGCAGGGCACACTGAAGCGGCGGTTGATCTTGCTCGAATGGCAGGGCTTGAACCTGCAGGAGTTATTTGCGAAGTGCTCGACGAAGAAGGTGAAGCGGCGCGGGTTCCTGAGTTGACCAAATTTTCGAAAAAGCACGGGCTGAAAATGGGAACGATTGGCGATATGATCGAATACCGCCGGAAGCAGGAGCGCCTGATAGAGCAGGTTGAGGTTGTGGATATGCCGACCGATTACGGGGTGTTTCAGCTTCACATGTTCGTTTCCACGCTAAATCCTGATGAGCATCACTTGGCGTTGGTCAGAGGCAAAATTGATCCTGAAAAGCCGGTTTTAGTGCGAGTTCACAGCGAATGTTTGACGGGTGATGTCTTTGGCTCGCGGCGTTGTGATTGTGGCACTCAGCTTCATTCTGCGCTAGAGCGAATCGATGCTGAAGGCGTTGGCGTGCTGGTTTACATGCGCCAGGAAGGTCGCGGGATCGGCTTGGTCAATAAGATGCATGCCTACAAATTGCAGGAAGGCGGCCTGGACACGGTTGAGGCGAACGAAAAGCTCGGTT
>ERZ887942.709-NODE-709-length-25803-cov-6.917197_pt1 | contig 25803 bp, 20 predicted proteins | sample MGYA00521099_ERZ887942 | MGnify/ENA primary metagenome ERZ887942 (study PRJEB32303, sample SAMEA104408605) | aquatic metagenome | biome: Brackish water; feature: Pelagic; material: water | place: Baltic Sea | collected 2014-06-07T06:48:00 | depth 16,251 m ...
CCTGCATCACTCGCTTTTGTCGCCCTATCTCAATGTTGGGTTGCTTGGTCCGCTTGAGCTTTGCGAGCGGGCGGAGAAGGCATGGGCGGCAGGTGATGTGCCGATCAATGCAGCCGAAGGGTTCATCCGCCAGATCATCGGATGGCGCGAATATGTGCGCGGCATCTATTTCCGTGAGGGCCCTGACTATACATCGCGAAACGCATTGGAGCATAAACGCCCGCTGCCGGATGTGTACTGGGGTGGAAATACGCAGATGACCTGCATGGCCCACGCGGTCGCCCAGACCCGCGAGGAGGCCTATGCCCACCATATTCAACGGCTGATGATCACCGGCAATTTTGGCCTTCTGGCGGGGATCGACCCACATGCGCTGCATGAATGGTATCTGGCGGTCTATTTCGATGCGTTTGAATGGGTCGAGGCACCCAACACACTTGGTATGAGCCAATATGCCGATGGTGGGATTATCGCGTCGAAACCCTACGTAAGCTCAGGATCTTACATCAACAAGATGAGCGATTATTGCAGCAATTGCGCCTACAAGGTGAAGGTGAAAACCGGACCCGATGCCTGCCCGTTCAACACGCTCTACTGGCATTTTCTCGATCGCCACCGGGATCGGTTCAAGGGCAATCACCGGATGGGCATGATCTACCGGACTTGGGACAAGATGGACGCGGATCACAGACGGGATGTGCTTGCCACGGCGGAGGATTTTCTGGAACGGCTGGACCGGGGTGACGCGGTCTGAGGTGATGCGCGCCGGCCACCGCTGAGATCATTCCTCGGGTAGGGCATCCATCGCGGGCATCCACGGCAGACGTTCATCCGCGTGATATTGCGCCTCAGGCTCTACGGTGGTGGGATCGCTCAAAAGGGCTGCATAGAAATGCGTCTCACTGGGGAACCGCGTTGCGGCGAACATCATGGGCGAGCCGCAATTGCCACAAAACCCGCGCGTGTTTCCGGGGCTGCTTTCATACATCCGAGGCGCGGCGCCGGTCCATCGCCACGCGCCGTCCGGGTGGCCGATGAAGGTGGTCATGGGAGAGGCGGTGGCGCGGCGGCAGCTGTCGCAATGGCAATGGCCAATGAAATTATGCGCCCCGCTCAACTCGAATGTGCAGGCGCCACAGAGGCATCTGCCGGTAACCGCGCTCATTCCGTGGCCGTCTCTGGCGCATCCTCGGCAGGGGCAGCACTTTGGCGGGCCAGCGCGCCGTCCTGCCAATCGCCCGTCGCTTCCTCGCCCGTGGAATAGCGCATCGTACCTGTGCCTTGGCGTTTGCCATCCGCGAACATGCCCTCGTAGACATCGCCATTGGCGTAAGTGGCTGTGCCCATGCCGTTGATCTCGCCATCAGCCCAAGCGCCTTCATAGACGAAGCCGTCGGTCATCTCGATCCGGCCCGTGCCGTGGCGCTGCCCGTTTTGGAACGTCCCGGTATAGACGGTGCCATCGGCATAGGTGGCGGTGCCGGTGCCGTGGCGTTGGCCACCCAGCCATTCGCCCTCGTAGCGATAGCCATCGGCATAGGTCATCACGCCAAAGCCTTCGTTTTGTGCGGCCTTGAACATACCCTCATAGACCAGCCCGTTAGGATAGGTTGCGCGGCCTTGGCCTTCGATCACCCCGTCGACCCACGCGCCCTCATAGGTCGCGCCATCGGGATAGGTGATCTTACCCTCGCCATTGGCCAGATCATCGCGCAGCTCGCCCACATAGATCGAGCCATCAGGATAGGTCACGGTGCCGGTGCCGGAGATGCGCCCCGCCACCCAGGAGCCGGTATAGGTATAGCCATCGGTGCCTTTGAACGTACCTTGCCCGTCGCGGCGGTCGGCGGCGAAGTCCCCCTCGTAGATGTCGCCATTGCCGTAGACCATGCGGCCCACGCCCTCGCGCTGCCCCGAGACAAGCGCGCCTGTGTAGACATCGCCATTTGGCTGGCTGAGCGTGCCGGTGCCGTCGATCTGCCCGTCGCGCCAGAGCCCTGCATAGACCAGCCCGCCGGGCATGGTCAGCGTACCTTCCCCGTGGCGCGCGCCGCGCTGCACGGCGCCCTCGTAGATCGCGCCGTCGGGATAGGTGATGCGCGCGGTGCCTTCCTTGACGCCGCTGGCCCAATCGCCCTCATAAACATAGCCGCCGGGCGAGGCCATCGTGCCGCGACCATTGTGCATCGCGTTCAGGAAATCGCCTTCATAGCGCACGCCATTGGCATAGACGGCAATGCCGCGCCCGGAGATTTTGCCGTCTTTCCATGTGCCCTCATAGGTGCCGCCATCGGTGAAGACGATCTTGCCCACGCCATTGGGCTTGCCCATCGCAAATTCGCCCTCATAGACCGAGCCGTTTGGAAAGCGCGCGACCCCCATGCCCTTGATCTCGCCACTGTCCCACTCGCCGTTATACTCATAGCCGTTGGGCAGGGTGTAGGTGCCGGTGCCATGTTGCAGCCCGTCGCGGAAGGTGCCGACATAGATGCCGCCATCATCATATTGCTTGGTCTCGATCGCAGCACTCTGCGCGGATGCGGGCAAGATTGAGAGGCCGGGGGCGAATGTCAGCGCCAGCGCCAGAGCAATCGGTCGTGTCAGCGAAAAGGCCATTGCGAATCCCCGGATGCGAGTGTGTGCGCCCGCGCGGCCTGCGGGCTGGCGTAAAATATAGCTGCCCGCACGGGGGCTGACAACTTGGTTTTGTTCAATTCGGCTTTCCCTCGCTTGGGGTTCTGCTACATCCCTTGTGGGTCTCGCATAGGGGGAGCACCGCGCGATGAAAGACAGGTTTCGCCTGACGCTTGCACAAATCAACGCCTCTGTCGGTGATATTGAGGGCAATGCGGCCCGCGCGCGGGATGCGTGGAACGAGGGGCGTGCCGCTGGCGCCAATCTGGTGGCGCTGCCCGAGATGTTCATCACGGGATATAATACGCAGGATTTGATCCTGAAGCCCGTGTTCCATCAGGCCGCCATTGCGGCGATTGAGACCTTGGCGAAAGACTGTGCCGAGGGGCCAGCCCTTGCCATCGGCGGCCCGGCGCTTGAGGGAGCGGAGCTTTTCAACGCCTATTACATCCTTCAGGGCGGCGCGGTTTCCGCCGTGGTGCGCAAGCATAACCTGCCCAATGAGACCGTTTTCGACGAGGTGCGTCTTTACGCCTCCGCCCCTCTCTCGGGGCCTTACACGGTGGACGGTGTGCGCATCGGCAGCCCGATCTGCGAGGATAGCTGGCACCCGGACGTGCCCGAGACGCTGGCCGAGACGGGCGCGGAGTTTCTTCTTGTGCCCAATGGCTCGCCTTATTACCGCGGGAAGCTGTCCACGCGGCAAAGCCATATGGTGAGCCGCGTGGTGGAGACGGATTTGCCGCTTATCTATCTCAACCTCGTGGGCGCGCAGGATGATCAGGTTTTTGACGGGGGCTCATGTGTGCTCAACCCGGGTGGCGCTTTGGCGCTTCAGATGCCGGTGATGGAAGAGGCGGTGGCGCATCTCGACATGGTGCGCGGGTCCGATGGCTGGCGGGCAGAAAAGGGCGCGCTGGCGCATATCCCGGATAGTCATGAGCAGGATTATCACGCTATGGTCCTCAGCTTGCGGGATTATTTCCGCAAGACGGGCTTTTCACGTGCGCTTCTGGGCATGTCGGGCGGGGTCGATTCGGCGATTGTGGCTACCATCGCGGCGGATGCGCTGGGGCCTGAGAATGTGCGCTGTGTGATGCTGCCCTCGGAATATACGTCAGAGCATTCGCTGGAAGATGCCAAGACCGTAGCCGAAGCGCTGGGCTGTCGTTATGACTTTGTGCCGATCACTGAGGGGCGCGCGGCGATCACGGCCACGCTCGCGCCTTTGTTTGAAGGAACCGAGCCGGATGTGACCGAGGAGAATATCCAATCGCGTTTGCGCGGACTGCTCCTGATGGCGATGAGCAACAAGTTCGGTGAGATGCTTTTGACCACGGGAAACAAATCCGAGGTCGCGGTGGGCTATGCCACGATTTATGGCGATATGTCGGGCGGGTATAACCCCATCAAGGATATGTATAAAACGCGGGTGTTCGAGATATGCCGCTGGCGCAATGCCAACCACCGCGACTGGATGCTGGCACCAGGCGGCGAGGTGATCACGCCCCGCGTGATCGACAAAGCGCCCACGGCAGAGCTGCGTGCGGATCAAAAAGACAGCGATTCTCTGCCCGATTATCCGGCGCTGGACGGGATACTGGAAATCCTAGTGGACCAGGACGGCAGCATTGCCGATTGCGTCGCCGCCGGGTTTGACCGCGTGGATGCGGTGCGTGTCGAGCATCTGATTTATATCAGCGAATACAAGCGCTTCCAATCCGCGCCCGGCACGCGGCTGAGCAAGAAGGCGTTCTGGCTCGACCGGCGCTATCCCATTGCGAACCGCTGGCGCGATGGTGGGCGGTGAGAGCCGCCGGTCACTCCGCAGCCCCGGCCTCCACCAACCTTTGTGCCATTGATTTGCCGCTGAAATACGCGCCGCTCACGAGCCCGGTATAGTCCGCACCCAGCGCTTCGCCGGCGAACCAGACCTTATCGCCCAACGGGGCTTCCAAAGCCGCACGGGCGCCGTATTGACCGGGCCGCGCTGCTGCATAGGCCCCGAGGGTGAGCGGATTATCCGCCCAATTGCTCATCGTGCCTTTGACGAAATGCTTGCGCGTATCCGAGCCTGCGATCTTCACCAGCTCGCCCAAGGCGAACTCCACCGCCGCCTCAGGCCCTTCCGCCGAAAGCTCCCAGCCGAATTGGCCACCTGCGAAACCCACCGAGATATCCCCGCCGAAGGGCCAGGTGACGAAGAACGCCGCCTCGGCAGGCATCTCTTCAGGCACCGCGTAATCTAGCCAGCTGTTATCGGCGAGGCCCAGCTTTGCGCCATCGAATTGCAGTGCGATTTTCATTAACAGACCCATTGGCAGGCCATCCACGGCCTCCTGCGTGGCGATGGGTAGGGCAGGGGTGAAGCGGATCGCGCCACTGGCCAGAACGCCGGTGGAGACAGTGACGATTGCCGCCTTGGCGCTGATTACACCTTGTGAGGTTGTGACGCGGACGCCAGTTCCGCTCCAGTCGATCTCGCTCACTGGTGCATTCAGGACCACGGGCGCACCCTGCCCGTAATATTCGACCACGGCCCCCAGACCTTCGCGCACCATGAACGAGGGCTGTGCATCGCCACTGTTCCAATAGTCGGCGGTCGAGAGGTCGGACATATCCACCCCCCAATCCATCGGCCCGATCCATGATTTGACGGTGCCGGAATATTTCATGCCCTTTGGCATCACCTCGGAGGTGGCGATGTCCTGTCCAGCCTCTCCTGCCTCGGCCAGCGCGTCGCCGACAGCGCTCCACGCCCGACCATAAGCCGCGCTTTGGGCGGCGGTCGCGCGTTTGCCGTCCACGTAAAAGGCAGAGCCTGCGTTGGTGTAATCCACAAGGTCAAATCCCCCCTCCCGCGCGATGCGGGTGAAGGGATTGATGTTGGAGGCGTTGATCGAGGCCGCACCCTGATCGTAGGGCACGCCGAATGTCTCGCTTTCGGTCCAGGCGCGCCCGCCCGTGCGTCCTGCGGCCTCCACGACGATCACGGATTTGCCCTGCGCCTGAAGCTCGCGTGCGGCGGCGAGACCGGCGGCACCTGCGCCGATCACCACCACATCGGGGTTGGTGGGGAGGGCCTGTGCGGTGGCCGCGCCCGCAGTGGCCGTGGCCCCGACAACGCCCCCGGCGATTGTGGCCAGAGCTGCGCGGCGCGTCATGTCGGGGCTCATGCGGCTTATTCCACGTCGAGGATGCAATAGAATTTGCGCACGTAATCCGGGATTTCCCAGCTACAGACGGTCCCTTTGGCCACGAAAAAGCAATCGCCCGCGCGGAAGGTTTGTGCCGCGCCGCCCTCTTGCGTGATCGTCACCTCACCTTCGAGCATCTGAACAAATTCATGGGTGGGGAAAGGCAGCATTTCGCTGACCATCGGGCCACTGTCCCATTGGCCCATGAACATGTTGCCGGTATCGTTGGTGAAGCTGGTCAGATTGTGCTGCTTGGGGGCCGCGCCCTTGATCACGAACGGGTCGGTTGTGTCCATCAGATCCATCTTCGCATCCGGGTCGAGAACGACAATTCCGCCTTCCGCCGATTCGATTGTCGGCGTTTTGGCACCCGGTTCCAAATAAGTGATGAAGAATTTCTTAAGGTATCCGTCCTGCTTCCAACTGACCGGTGCGCCGTTGCGAAAACACACGGCCTGACCGGCATGGGCTGGCACGCCGCCGCCCTTGCCGTCGACCATTTCAAACGCGCCTTCAAGCACCCAGGTGAACTCATCTCCGGGGTAGGGGCCGAACGCCTCCTGCATCGTGGTCGTATCCCAGACGCCGACATTTATCCCTTTGGATTCATCGCTGTAGTACGTGTGGTAATGCTGCTTGGGCAACGGTGACTGGAAGTCTGCGGCGTCCAGCTCCATCGGGCTGAGGCCTGCACCGCTGGGGCCATTTGCTTCAAGTCGGAACACGCCCGTCTGGATTGCCATCGTTTTTCTCTCCTGATTTCAGCGGTTAATTTGTGGTCCACTACATTTTTTGGCAGCGCCATGATTTTCGCTCCGCGGCGCCGGCATGGCGGGATTGTTGGCTTGACAGGTTTGATAAAGCAACCCAATCATTGAACGATCATTCAATTAGCGAGCGGGACAGAGCAAGAGGACTGATGATCGAAATGGCCGTGCCGTTTCATTCTGAGACCGAAAGCAACCTGCAACCTCAGCGTCGCAATAAAGGACGCCACCAAAGGAGCCGGAACAGGCTCGATCAACTAGGGAGAAGACCAAATGGATGTACTTGACCAAATCGGCGCTGTGCGCGAAGGCAAAATGAGCCGTCGCGCCTTCACACGCTCGCTTGCTGCGGCAGGCGTCGGCATGGCCACAGTGCCGTTTTCAGGCCGCAAGGCAATGGCCGCACCAGAAGATCAGGCAACATATTTCACATGGGGTGGCTACGACATCCCCGAGCTTTTTGGTGAGTATCAGGCCAAAAACGGCGAGCTGCCAAACTTCTCGATCTTCGGCGGCTCTGAGGAGGCTCTGACAAAAATGCGCGGCGGTTTCGTTGTGGACGTGTCGCACCCCTGTAACCAAGCTGTGCCACGTTGGACAGCCACTGGTCTCTTCCAGTCGGCCGACATGTCGCGTCTGTCGCATGCGGGCGACATCATCCCCGAGCTGACGCAGCTTGAAGGCAACGCCGATGGCGACAACCTCTGGATGGTGCCATTCGACTGGGGTCAGACCTCCATCACCTACCGCACCGATCTGGTTGAGATCGAAGGCGAAGAAAGCTGGGACATTCTCTGGGACGAGAAGTATGCAGGCCGCCTCGGCAGCCTTGGCGCCGGCGCGGACGCATGGTGGGTTGGCGCGATCAAAGCGGGCGTTGACTTCGACAATATCGACACGCCCGAAGCGTTCGAGAAAATCGCCGCCGTCATGCGTGAGCAGCGCCCACACATCCGGGTCTACACCGACGACACCACCACGCTGGAGCAAGCGCTTGCCTCGGGCGAGATGGTTGCGGCGATGACATGGAATTCCTCGGCCACGCTTCTGAGGGCTGAAGGTCACCCCGTCCGTTTCGCACAGCCCAAAGAGGGTGCTCTTACATGGGTTTGCGGTCTGATGATTCACAAGGACGCGCCCAACCTGGACCGTGCCTATGACGTGATCGACAGCATGCTGAGTGTTGACACCGGTAAGTTCATGATCAACGATTACGGTTATGGCCACTCCAACGCCAAGAGCTTCGACGAGTTTGACGAGGAAACACTCGTTGGTCTCGGCCTGAGCAAGAACCCTGCGGATATTCTGGAGGCTGGTCATTTCCAGAAGCCTCAGACCCAAGAGTTCGAATCCAAGATGAACGCCCTCTTTGAGCAAATCAAAGCTGGCTTCTGATCCAGACAGTCTGACAGGGCGGCCATAGGGCCGCCCTGATCTTGCACGCAGACCCTCCCTTCCGCGCTTGGCGTGGCAGGGGAAGATTGACGTATGCCAGACACCATGGAAGGGGCCTGAGATGACCAATACTAATGTCACATTAAACGATGCCGCCGTAGGGGCGCCGCCAGTTCGAAGGCGCGGAAAATTCGCAGGGATGCTGCAGCGCAGCGAAACATTGCGCGGCTTTTTCCTGCTCAGCCCCACTTTGGTCGTGATGACCATCGGCATCGTCATTCCCTTCGCCATCCTGATCACGATGAGCCTCTGGACCGCCATTGGCTTTGGCTTCGACACCACCCTCACCACCGCAAATTACGAGACGGCTCTCGAGCAGCCGGTCTACGGCGCCCTGATGCACCGGTCGCTCGTGATATCGGGCTGGGCCACCGTTGCGACGGTGCTGCTCTCTTACCCGATGGCTTACTACGTCGCCTTCCACGTCCACAAAAACAAGATGATGTGGATCGTGTTGATGACCCTGCCGTTCTGGACAAGCTACCTGCTGCGCGTTTTCGCGTGGAAAGTGGTGCTTGGCTATGAGGGCGTGATCAACTCCGGTCTGCTTTGGGCCGGGCTCATCGACGCCCCGCTTGAGTTTTTGCTCTACAGCCAGCAGGCTGTGGTCATCACGCTCGCCCACTCTTGGGTCGCCTTTGCGATCCTGCCCATCTACGTGAGCCTTGAGAAGATTGACCGCTCGCTTCTGGAGGCGGCAACGGATCTGGGCGACGGGCCTGTGGCGCGCTTCTTCCGCATCACACTGCCCCTGTCGATGCCAGGTGTGATCGCCGCGAGCTTCTTGATCTTCATTCCCACCACGGGTGACTACATCACGCCAGCCCTTCTCGGCGGACCGGACGGGATGATGATCGGTAACCTCATTCAACTGCAATTTGGTCCTGTGAATAACTGGCCCATGGGCGCTTCCCTGGCCATTGGCTTGATGCTTTACATCTCGGCGATTGGCCTCGTGTTCCTCGCCCTCACCAAAGTTTTCAAGGAGCGGATGGCATGAGCACCGAATCCTATATCCGACGACCGAACCGGCCCCTTCAGGTCTATGCGATTATTTTTCTGATCGCGCTCTATATCCCGATCCTGTTTCTGCCGCTCTTCAGCTTTAACGACTCGATATATGTCAGCTTCCCGCTGACCGGGTTTACGCTGCAATGGTATGAGGAGCTTTTTCAGCGCGAGCCTGTCTGGGCCGCTTTGATGAACAGCGTCAAAGTGGGTGCGGCTACAGCCGTACTGGCCACCACGCTTGGCATCTTCGCGGCCAAGGCGATCACCAAATATCGCCTGCCGGGTCAGAACGCGATCGTGGCCTTCATAATGCTGCCGCTCGTCGTGCCGGGGATCATTTTCGGTGTGGCCCTTTTGGTTCTGATGAGCAGCCTCGGCGTGACACTCAGCCTTTACACGGTCGCCGTCGGGCATGTGATCATTTGCCTGCCCTTCGCCATCGCGACACTCATCCCCCGCTTTGAGGGGCTTGATCCCTCGCTGGAGGAGGCCTCGGCCGATCTGGGCGAGAACGCGTGGCACACATTCTGGCGCGTGACCCTGCCTGTCGTATGGCCGGGCATTCTGGCCAGCCTTTTGTTGACCTTCACCGTCTCGTTTGACGAATTCATCATGGCGTTCTTCCTGACCGGGACCGAGCCGACCCTGCCGATGTATATCTGGGGCCAGTTGCGTTTCCCGCAGCAATTCCCATCGGTCCTCGCCCTGTCGTCGATGATTATCGCGGTCTCCTTCGTGATCGTCTTCCTCGGCCAGTGGATCAACCGCGACGCCCATATCAGCACCGTGCGAAAGTGAGCCAGAACATGAGCAAAGACGCCTTCATTTCGATCCGTAATGTCGACAAGTATTTCGGCAAGTTTCAGGCCATCGACAACGTCTCCATGGATATCGGCCATGGCGAGTTCTTTTCTCTTCTGGGTGCCTCGGGCTGTGGCAAGACCACGCTCTTGCGGATGCTGGCAGGGTTCGAGAACCCCTCCAAGGGCGAGATCTATATCGATGGACAACCCATGTCCGAAGTCCCGCCGCATCATCGGCCCGTCAATATGGTGTTCCAGAGCTATGCGATTTTCCCGCATCTCAATGCGCGCGACAACATAGCCTACGGCTTGCGCCGTCAGAAGCTGACCAAGCAAGCGCGTGCCGACAAGGTTGATGAAATGCTCGATCTGATCGCGCTGCCGGGCTACGGCGACCGCGCGGCCAACGAGCTTTCGGGCGGGCAGCGGCAACGGATCGCTTTGGCGCGTGCGTTGATCCTCAAGCCTAAAGTGTTGCTTCTGGATGAGCCGCTCGGTGCGCTTGATAAACAGCTGCGGGAGCAGATGCAGCTTGAGCTGCGCGCACTTCAGCGTCAGGTGGGCATTACATTCGTGTTCGTGACCCACGATCAGGAAGAGGCGCTGACCCTGTCTGATCGTGTGGCCGTCATGTCCGCGGGCACCGTGTTGCAGATGGACACGCCCAGCGGGCTTTATGAGGCGCCCAAGACACGTCAGGTCGCGTCTTTCATCGGCACGATGAACTTCTTTGAGGCTCAGGTGAAATCCACCAATGGCGCGATGATGAATATCGAAGCGCAGGGCCTTGGAAATCTCCAGCTGCCTCGTGGTGAGCGTCATTTCAACGAGGGTGAGGCGGTTCAGGTCGCGATCCGCCCAGAGAAGCTGCGCCTCACAGATGACAAGCCTGAAGGCGATGGCCAGATGGTGCAGGGACAATTGCGCAACTCATCCTATCTGGGTGAGCGGAGTCATTTCTATGTGGCGATTGATGGTGTGGACCGGCCGGTTGCCGTCTCGGCCCAAAACCGCACACGCTTTGCCCCAGACCCCACGGATGAACGCCCCGTTTGGCTCAACTGGAGCGATGACGCGATTGTGGTGCTGGGCAAAGACTGAGCCTGCGCCCTGCCAGATGCCGCAAAGATTGTTGGGCGCTTTAGACGAGAACCGGTGCGGCAACCCCGCAGCCAAGACGAGTCGAGGACAGATACGCAATGACCGAAGTGACCGCCAAGGCGGCCCGCACAAACAAGAAAGTCGGACGCACCGCCTCGCGCGAAGTGCGGCGGCAACAGTTGATCGATGCCACCATCGAGTCGATTGCGAAATTCGGCATTGCGGGCACGACAATGACAACCGTCACCGGCTATGCGGGATTGTCTATTGGCATCGTGAACTTCCACTTCGACAGCAAGGAAAACCTCTTTGAGGAAACCTTGCGATATCTCGCGGAAGAGCACTGCGAGACTTGGCGCAAACGTTTGCAAAGCCCGGATATGGTGCCGGCGGCTCAGCTTCTGGCGATCGCGGATGCGCATTTTGATCCTGCCATCTGCAATCGCAAGAACCTGTCCTTGTGGTTCGCATTTTATGGTGAGGCGGGCTACCGCGCGGCATACCGCGAGCTGGTGAGCGAGATCGACACCGAACGCTGGGAGACCTCGATTGAGGTTCTCAAAACCATCATTGCGGAGGGCGGCTATCAGGGACTGGATGCAGAACAGATCGCGACCATGCTCGAAGGTCTTTATGACGGGTTCTGGCTCAACATCCTGATATACCCCGGAGATTTTTCGCGCGAGGAGGCCAAGCAGCGCGTGCACGAATATCTCGCACAGACATTGCCGAAACATTTTGCCGCCCCAGCTAAGGGAGCAAGCCCGTGCCAAGAGGATCACTCCCGACATGCCCCGTGATACCGCCCGCGACCCGCGTTATGATATCCTTTTTGAACCGGTAAAAATTGGCCCCGTCACTGCCCGCAACCGGTTCTACCAAGTGCCCCATTGCAATGGGATGGGGCATCAATACCCGTCCTCCATGGCCGAGATGCGCGGTGTGAAGGCCGAAGGCGGCTGGGCTGTGATCAACACGGAAGAGTGCGAGATCGACTATACCTCCGAGCGGGGCGGCGCCATCGAGAGCCGTCTTTGGGATGATTACGACATCCCCGTTCTGGCCAAGATGTGCGACAAGATCCACGCCCGTGGCGCGCTTGCGGGGATCGAGCTTGCGCATATGGGCCAGGGCTCCGCCAATTGCATCTCGCGCGAGGTGCCGATGGGCCCGTCCGCGCGCCCGGTCGATATGCTGTATCCGGTGCAATCGCGCGCAATGGACAAGGCCGATATCAAGGCGTTTCGCAAGATGCATGTGGATGCCGCGCTGCGCTCCAAGCGGGCCGGGTTCGATCTGATCTACGTCTATGCGGGCCACGACATGACCACGCTGATGCATTTCCTGTCGCGCGCGCGCAATGACCGGATGGACGAATATGGCGGGAGCCTTGAGAACCGCGTGCGCCTGATGCGCGAGGTGTTGATGGATACCAAGGAGGCGGTTGGCGACACGTGTGCAATTGCCATCCGGCTTGCCGTAGACGAGATGGCGGGCAATTCCGGCCTGACCTCCACCGGAGAGGGGCGTGAGGTGGTCGAGATGCTGGCCGAGCTGCCCGATCTTTGGGACGTGAACGTGAGCGGCTGGGAAAATGACAGCGCCACGTCCCGCTTCTCGGATGAGGGCTATCAGACCGACTACATTTCCTTCGTGAAATCGGTGACGACCAAGCCAGTGGTCGGTGTGGGGCGCTTCACCTCGCCCGATGCGATGGTGTCGCTGATCAAAAAGGGCGTGCTGGATTTCATTGGTGCCGCGCGCCCCTCGATCGCCGACCCGTTCCTGCCCAAGAAGGTCGAGGAAGGCCGCATTGAGGATATTCGCGAGTGTATCGGCTGCAACATCTGCGTCACTGGTGATCACCTGATGCACCCCATGCGCTGCACGCAGAACCCCACGATGGGGGAGGAGTGGCGCAAGGGCTGGCACCCAGAGCGTATCGCGCCCAAGACTGCTGATGACAGCGTCCTGATCATCGGCGCGGGCCCCGCAGGACTTGAGGCCGCGCGCGCTTTGGGCCAGCGGGGCTATGATGTGACGCTGGCCGAGGCGACAGATCGGCTGGGCGGGCGCGTGGCGGTGGAAAGCCAGCTCCCGGGGCTGAGCGCCTGGAAACGTGTGGCCGATTACCGCGAATATCAGATCAGCCAGATGCCTAACGTGAACGTTTATCTCGAAAGCGAGATGACGCCTGAGATGGTGCTGGAATTCGGCACGGATCATGTGGCCATTGCGGCGGGCTCCAGCTGGTCAGACACCGGGATTGGCCGCGCCAACCGTATTGCCATCCCGCGCGATGCGGGTGCCAAGGTAATGACGCCGAGCCAGATCATGGCAGGCGAGACGCCCGAAGGCCCGGTCGTGATCTTTGACGATGACCACTATTATATGGGCGGTTTGATGGCTGAAAAGCTGCGCGCGGCGGGCCATGAGGTAACTTATGTGACCCCTGCCCCTGATGTGTCCACTTGGACCCATAATACGATGGAGCAGCACATTATCCAGACCCGCCTGATGAACATGGGCGTGCGGATCATCCCGCTGCACAACCTGACCCATATCGGCGCGGAGCACGCAACGGTGAGCTGTAATTACACCGAGGCCGAGACAAAGCTGCCTTGTGGCACCGCGCTTCTGGTGACGATGCGGAGCGCGCATGACAGCCTCTTCCGCGCGTTGGAAGGGCAGGTGGAATCCCTCCAGCGCATCGGTGATTGCCACGCGCCCAGCACCATCGCCGCTGCCGTCTATGCCGGACACCGCTATGCCCGCGAGCTTGGTGAAACCCTGCCCGAAGGGACACCATTCCGCCGTGAATTGCCGCTTCTGGCGGCCGACTGACCACGCTGACTGACTTGAGATAAAAGGACAGAGCTATGCCCCGTGATACTGCACGCGATCCGCGCTACGATATCCTCTTTGAGCCGATGAAAATCGGTCCCGTGACCGCACGCAACCGGTTCTATCAAGTGCCCCATTGCAATGGCATGGGACGTAATTATCCAAGCTCCATGGCCGAAATGCGCCGCATCAAGGCCGAGGGCGGCTGGGCTGTGGTGAACACGGAAGAGGCGGAAATCCACCCCTCAGGCGATCACAGCCCGTGGAATGGCGGGCGCATCTGGGATGACCGCGACGTGCCTTACCTTGCACGTATGGTTGAGGGCATCCACGAGCATGACAGCCTTGCCGGGATTCAGCTCAATCACGCGGGCCTGATGGCCTCGAACCGCTTTTCGCGGCTGCCTCCCATGGCCCCATCGCATCAGCCGGTGTCGGATAATGATCCGGTGCAGGCCCGCGCTATGGACAAGCAAGACATCCGTAACCTGCGCCGTTGGTATGTAAATGGTGCGAAACGGGCCCGCGATGCGGGATTCGACATCATCTATGTCTACGCGGGTCACCGCCTTACAACCTTGTCGCATTTTCTGTCGCGCGATTGGAACCAACGCTCGGATGAATATGGCGGCAGCCTTGAGAACCGTATCCGCCTCCTGCGTGAGGTGATGGAAGAAACCAAAGAGGCCGTGGGTGGCACATGTGGCATCGCCTTCCGGTTCTCGGTGGACGAGCTGCGCGGCGCCCTCGGCATGCAATCGGGCGGGGAGGGCCGCGATGTGGTCGAAATGCTGGCCGAGATTCCGGACCTTTGGGATGTGAACATCGCCGATTGGGAGAATGACAGCGCCACGTCGCGGTTCAAGCAGACGGGTTATCAGGATGAATATGTCTCCTTCGTGAAATCCATCACGACCAAGCCTGTTGTGGGCGTGGGCCGGTATACCTCACCGGATCAGATGGTGTCTCTCATCAAGAACGGTCATCTGGACTTCATCGGAGCGGCAAGGCCCTCCATCGCTGATCCGTTCTTGCCAAAGAAGATTGAAGAAGGCCGCATCGAGGATATTCGCGAGTGTATCGGCTGCAACATCTGTGTCGCCTCCGACAGCACGTTTCAGCCCCTGCGCTGCACCCAGAACCCCACCATGGGCGAGGAATGGCGCAGCGGTTGGCATCCTGAGCGGATTGCACCACGCGCCGCTGATGAGAGTGTTCTGATCATTGGCGCAGGCCCCGCCGGGCTGGAGGCTGCCCGCGCGCTGGGCCAGCGTGGCTACGGTGTGACCGTGGCCGAGCAATCGGACCGGATCGGCGGGCGCGTGGCCGATGAGCGCGCGCTTCCGGGCCTTGCAGAATGGGGCCGGGTGGCGGATTACCGCGAGTATCAGATCAGCCAAATGCCAAATGTGAACCTCTATCTCAACAGCCCGATGAGTGCCGAGACGGTGGCCGAATTCGAGGCCGATCACATTGTGCTGGCCACGGGTGCCACATGGGACCGCACAGGCCGGGGCCGCGCCAATCCGCTTGGTATCGAGACGGCAGGCGGCGCAAGCGTGTTCACGCCTGATGATATTTTCAAAGGCATGATCCCCGAGGGGCCTGTGGTGATCTTCGACGATGATCATTTCTACATGGGTGGCTCCATCGCAGAGAAACTGTTGGAGGCGGGTCTGTACGTGACCTTTGTCACACCCAGCGCGACTGTTTCCGCGTGGACAGGCTACACCCTTGAGCAGCACAAGATTCAGGCCAAGCTGATGGAGATGGGCGCGCGGATGGTCCTGTCGCACAATATTGCGCAGATCAACGAGGGCCATGTGATCGCTGAGTGCGGCTACACGGGCACTGAGACCAAGATCGATTGCGCCCACACCTTGCTCGTCACGATGCGCCAACCTGACGATACTTTGGCCGATGCGCTTGCCGCTGCCGGGATTAGCGCCACCAAGATTGGCGATGCGCTGGCCCCCAGCACCATCGCTGCCGCTGTTCATGCGGGCCATCGCTATGCCCGTGATCTGGGGCTGGACCGTGGCGATGACGTCCCATTTGAGCGCGAATTGATCGAACTCAGCCACACGAAACGTCATATTCCGGAGCTGTAACATGACCCGCGATCCACATTACGATATCCTCTTTGAGCCGATGAAAATCGGTCCAGTGACTGCCAAGAACCGCTTCTATCAGGTGCCCCATTGCACTGGGATGGGCTGGCTTCGTCCGCGCATGTTGGCAGAGATGCGCCATGTGAAGGCGCAAGGCGGCTGGGGTGTGATCAACACCGAGTATAACTCGATTCATCCAACCTCAGATGATCTGCCGCACGCCTCCGCCTCGCTCTGGGATGACAGCGATGTGCGCGCCAACGCGCTCATGACTGAAAAAATCCACGAATATGGCGCGCTGGCCGGGGCCGAGCTTTGGTATGGGGGCGCGCGTAGCTCCAACAACTATTCCCGCGAGGTGGCCATGGATATCACCTCCATGCCCAATCTGGCGGGGCACCCCTACCAGACCCGCGCGATGGACAAGACCGACATCCGCAACCTGCGCCGCTGGCACCGCAAGGCGGCATTGCGCGCGCGCGATGCGGGGTTCGATATCGTTTATGTCTACGCCACGCACACCTATCTTCTGTCGAATTTCCTCAGCCCGCGTATCAATACGCGCTCGGATGAGTATGGCGGCAGCCTTGAGAATCGCACGCGCCTGATCCGCGAGTTGATCGAGGAGACGAAGGAGGCCGTAGGTGACCGCTGCGCCGTGGCGGTGCGCTTTGCCGCTGATGAGGAGATTGGCGAGGACGGTGTGCCGATCCATGGCGAGCGCCGCGATATGTTCGAGATGATGGCCGAAATGCCGGACCTTTGGGATATCAACATCGCGGATTATTCGGTCGAGATGGGTGTGTCGCGCTTTACCAAAGAGGCCTCGCTGGAGCCCTATATGGACTTCATCAAGTCCAAGACCACCAAGCCTGTCGTGACCGTCGGTCGCTTCACATCGCCCGACACGATGGTCAGCCAGATCAAGCGCGGCATCACAGATTTCATTGGTGCGGCGCGGCCCTCGATTGCCGATCCCTATCTGCCGGCCAAGATCGAGGCCGGCGATCTCGGCGCGATCCGCGAGTGTATCGGATGCAACATCTGCTACAGCGGCGACAGCCTCGGCGTGCCCATTCGCTGCACCCAGAACCCCACGATGGGGGAGGAGTGGCGCAAGGGCTGGCATCCTGAGAACGTGCCCGAAAAAGGCAGTGATACGAAAGTGCTGGTAGTCGGCTCCGGCCCCGCCGGGCTTGAGGCCGCCCGCGCGCTGGGCAAGCGCGGCTACGAGGTTATGGTGGCCGAGGCCACGACCGAGCTTGGTGGGCGCGTGACCCGCGAAGCAAAGCTGCCGGGGATGAGCGAATACATCCGCGTGCGCGATTACCGCGTTCAGCAATTGCAGGAGATGGTGAATGTCGACATCTTCATGGACAGCCGTCTGAGCGCCGAGGACGTGCATGCGGTCGAGGCCGATCACGTGGTTCTGGCCACGGGCGCCACATGGCGCAGGGACCGCTTCGACGGTGAGATTTATGTCGATGTGGCTGCCGAGGGGGCAGAGGTTCTCACACCGGACGATATCATGGATGGCAAATTGCCCTCTGGCCCGGTGCTCGTCTATGACGAGGATGGCTATTACATGGGTGGCGTGATTGCCGAGAAGCTGAAATCCGCAGGGCTCGATGTGACCATCTGCACACCCTCCGATGCAATCTCTGCGTGGGCCGGGAACACCTCAGAGCGGTGGCGCGTGCGCGCGCATCTTCAGGGGATGGGCGTGAAGCTGGAACTCAGTCAAGCGCTCACGCATTTCGACGGGGCTGAGGCCACTCTGAGCTGTCAGTATACCGGGGCCGAGCGCAAGCTGCCCTTTGCCAGCATCGTGATGGTGACCCAGCGCGCGCCGAATGATGCGCTTTACCATGCGTTGATTGCAGGTGATGCCAAGCTGCCCTTCACCCTCAAGCGGATCGGTGACGCCGAGGCCCCTGCGATCATCGCGGCGGCGGTCTATGCCGGGCACCGCTATGCGCGCGAGTTGGACACTAACCACGATATCGACGTGCCGCTGATCCATGACCGCTTGGATGTGGGCGAGACGCCGGATGGCGCGCATATGCAGGCGCCGCGCCGGGCCAAGTATCTAAAAACGCTGGTGCAATATTATGAGGAGGAGGTCGAGGGCGAGGCCTATTTCGACGGTATCGCAGAACGACTGAGCGATGAGGAACAGCGCAAGATGAACCTTATGGCGAGGGTCGAGGAATATGCCGCCGCCTCCGTCGTGCCGCTTTTGGAGAAATATGGGCTGACACCCCGACCACGAGAGGAACTCCTTGCCTCGGGTCGTGCGCAAGCGGCCAAGACGGACGCAGATTTTGCCAAACTGATCGCGGATTGGCGCAAATCCTTCCCCGATTTCATGGATGATTTCTGGGGGCTCGAGGCTATGGCCCCGTCAGAGGACCTGCCCATGCTGCGCACACTTACGGCGCATGAGGTGGCCGCGATCGACTTTCTGGAGTTGGAAGCGAAGGGCGATCCGGCGAGTGCGGCTCCGATGGAGCGCTATCTTGAGACGGGTACGGCATGAGGCGCGCTGTGATCCTCGCGGCGGCCCTCACTCTCGGGGCGAGCGGTGCAGCTTGGGCGCTTTTGGTGCCCAAGCCTTCGCCCACGCTTGAGGCGGAGGCCAACGCGGCGGCTGAAGATTGCGACAGTTGCACCGCGCGCAAGAGCGACAAGGCACGCCTGCGGGAGTATCTGAAGGAGATGAAGGAAGATGCGGGGTCTTAGTCGGGGGCGATGATGCTCAGGACTGAAACAGCGGAAAGCTGACCCCCAGCGCCCAAGCCAGAACGAGGCCAAGCGCCAGCCCCGGTGCCAGCGGCCCGACGCGCGCGGCGGCCTGCCTGCCCATCGTTCCGAAGGTGAGGTAGAAGAGCACAATCACCGGTGCGATCATCAGCAAGAAAAAGAGGCCCGAGAAATCGAGCGCTACGGCGAGGCCCAGCGAGGCGATGAACCCCCCGCGTATCGCCAGCCGGTGGAGCACTGGCGCGCCCCGCATGAGGGCTGCATCGGCCAGCATATAGGGCACCGCACCAAGGGCGATGGCGGCAATGATCCAGACGCGGCTCCCCACGGGCCAGAAATTGGCCGCATAGCGATCCATCGCAAAACCGAACGCCGCGCACCACAAGAGCAAAAGGGCAAACCCCGCAACCGACAGCCCACCCAACGACACGCCCCAGCGGCGTAGCAAGATAAGCTGAAGGATGCCGAAAATCGCCAGATGCAGCGCGAGATAGTCGGCCACCAGAACCGGCAGCAGATTGGGGTTAAGCGGCACGGCCAGCAGCGGCGCTACGACCGCGGGCAGAATTGATGCTACAGCGAGGCGCGTGTGGGTGAGCCTCTGGATCGGCGCTGCGGTTTGCGGCAGACGCTTGGCCACCGGCCCAAAGAGCAGCACCAGCCCGGCCAGAAGCCCCAAGATGCCCCAGCCGGTATGCCAGATCCGCGGGGCGCTTTCGCGCGCATACGCGGCATCGAGCCAGTCGACTGCCGCCGCCCGGCCTGCGCGGCTGTGCAGGACCGCCACATGCTCGGCCCAAGGGGCCACAACTGCGCGGCGTTCCACATCACCGTTTACGGCCAAGCCGCCTTCGGGCGTGTGCGCAGCGACCATTTGCGCGGCCTCAACCGCATAGCCGCGTAGCGCCGCCTCCCACGCGCCGGTGATGAGCAAAAGCTGGCGCGGGTGCTGGGCGTCAATCGCTTGGGAGAAGGCCGAGATCAGCACCATCGGGCCGATATCGTCCCGCTCTGCCGCCACCCGCACCAGAACATCCGTGGCCATGGAATGCCCGACAAGGGCCACGGGCATGCCCGGCTCTGCTACCGCATCAATTACGGCAGAGGTCTGATCCATCAACCGACGCGTCGTGCCCTCAATCACGGACACATCGCCGGACATCGGCAGGGTATGGCGACCGTGGCCGAGAAAATCGAACACATGCACCCGGTATCCCGCCCGCGCCAGCGGCAGCGCATAGCCCTGCATCATCTGGCGCGATCCGGCAAAGCCATGCGCGATCACGACATGCGGACCGTCCGCTCCGGCTTTGGCAAAGCTGGTCACGGGCGTGGCGCCCACCGCGCCATCTGTGATCTCGACACCCGCACGCGCGCCCTGCAAAACCCAAAGTGACGCCGCAATCAGCAGCGCCGCAAGGACAGCCCGCAGGGGGCTGGAAAGGTTAAGCTTACCCATCATGTCCGTGTATATAGCGCGATCTCAGAGGCTGGCATCCAGCGCCGCGATCACCGCATCGCCCATCGCGCCGGTGCCCATCGGGGTGCCACCCTCTGGCCCCATCAGATCCGCCGTGCGCGCGCCGCTGGCGAGAACCGCCTCAACAGCCTGCTCCAGACGTGTCGCCTCATCGCCCTGATCAAACGAATAGCGAAGCGCCATCGCAAAGCTGAGGATACAGGCGATCGGATTGGCCAGACCTTGGCCCGAGATATCGGGGGCGGAGCCGTGCACCGGCTCGTAAAGCGCCCGTGGTCGCCCGTTTTCCATCGGCGCGCCGAGGCTGGCCGAGGGCAGCATCCCGAGCGAGCCGGTCAGCATCGCCGCCGTATCCGAGAGGATATCGCCAAAGAGATTGTCGGTCAGGATTACGTCAAACTGCTTGGGCCAGCGGCAAAGCTGCATCGCGCCCGCATCTGCATACATATGGCTCAACTCCACATCGGCGTAGCTCTCGGCATGGACTTTCGTCACCACCTCGCGCCACAGGATGCCGCTCTCCATCACGTTGGCTTTTTCCATGGAGCAGACGCGATTGTTCCGCTTGCGGGCCAGCTCAAACGCGGCGCGTGCGACGCGGTCAATCTCGCTCTCGGTATAGCGCTGGGTGTTGATGCCGACGCGCTCATTGCCCTCCTGGAAAATGCCGCGCGGCTCACCGAAATAGACGCCCGAGGTCAGCTCGCGCACAATCATGATGTCGAGGCCCGAGACGACGTCCTTTTTCAGCGAGGAGAAATCGGCCAGCGCATCAAAACACTGCGCTGGGCGCAGGTTGGCGAAAAGGTCCATCTCCTTGCGCAAACGCAAAAGCCCGCGCTCAGGCTTTACCGAGAAATCCAGATCATCGTACTTCGGCCCGCCCACGGCACCGAGCAGCACCGCATCGACCTCCTGAGCCTTCGCCATGGTGTCGTCATGGAGCGGCACGCCATGCGCGTCATAGGCCGCACCCCCCACGAGATCCTCGGTCACGTCAAAGGGCATGTCGCGCTTGGCGCCATACCAGTCGATGATCTTGCGGACCTCGCCCATAACCTCGGGGCCGATCCCGTCACCGGGCAGAATGAGAAGCGAAGGAGTGGTCATGGAGCGCGGTCCTTTTGGCGAAATGTGATTGGCCAATCGGGTAGCGCGAAGCGGAGGCGGGGTCAATGTGGGGGTGGGGTTTGGCTGGAGTGTGGGGGTATCGTAGACTTTGACTTCGGACCGGCCAATGAACGCACACGAGAAACCGCCTTCCAAAGAGCAACAAGTCTGCTCTTTGAAACGTGCCCCTTTTTGCGTTGGGCAACGGTTAATAGTTTGTTAACGTGTTTTTGAATTTGGGAGATTGAAATGAAATTTTTTGCGACGATTGCAGCAATTGTCGGTACACTTTGTTTTTCCGTGATCCCCGCCGCCGCGCATGGTCGTGGCTGTCGGAAATCTTCTCCTCCCGGTCAATGCTGCCATGCGGATAACAGTAACGGCGGGCTTGTGCACTGCCATTGACTTGAACAGACTGGCCTCCCCGCACCCTACATCAAAAATGCCGACGAAGTCGGTGGGACCTCATTGCAAACCAACAGCATGGTTACGGTCCCGGCAGGATCACCCCTCGCCGGTGGCGGCTCTTCAAACCTTCACACGTTCAACCTCCACCCAACATGTCCCCCTCACAACCCCACAAGCGCGGCCTCATGTGCCTTCAGGCAATAGCGGGCCGTTTGGCGGAAACCGTCGCACATGTCCAACTCGTCGGCGAAGATGCTTTCCAGCTCTTCGCGCGCGTCCGCTTCCATCCCGCCCACGTCCTGCTCTCCGTAGAAGAAGCTCTCGCTCCATACGCCGTTGGCGCACACGATCTCATGTTGCTCGAACATGATGTGGATGTAATCAACCTGCCTGCGCGGTGAAATGGAGATGCCCCTCTGCCCGGCCAGATGCTTGGCCGCGACCAGAACTTCATGCGTGCCGAAGTGCAGCTCTGTCGATGGGGTGCAGAGCAGCATCCGGTGCTGCTGCGATACTTCCAGAACCTGATCGTTTCCGAACGCGCCAATTTCAAACCGAACGGGCGCGAATGCGTCCTGACCATGTGTGCGCGCCATCCCGACCCAGCGCAGCTTTTGATCGCCATTGTCACGCGTGGTCACAAGGTCACCGGGTTTGAGCGTTTCGACAGGCACATTCCCGTTTGGGGTGAGGATCATGGTGCCGCGCACAAAGCAGGGTGGGCCAAGCGTTGTGACCGGCATGAAGGTAGATGCGAAAACGATAGAGGTTGCGTCGGCAGTCCCGTCAACCAGCGCGGTGTCGTCATTTGGCGTGAAAAACGGGCCGCCAGTGGTGATAAATGTGACGCCGGTAATGAAGTCGCCATCCACCGTGACCGTGTCGCCGACATAGACGGCCGTGATGGTAAAGCCGTTGATGGTCTCCCCGACCTCGATCCGGCCATCGTCATCTGTGTCGACTATGGTGATCGATGTAACGGTCAGCGCCTGGCCCACACTTACGGCGGCGATGTCAACTGCATAGGCTTGATCGGTATATGTTGTGGGCACAATCAGGTCTCCTGGTTGGCCAAACTACTCAACGAGCTAAACGGCCTGAAACTACGATACTTCGACTAAGTATTCATGCAGATTTGAGGCAAATTGGCGGCGTCTTGGTGGCGCCGCTTTGCTCATTGCGTGATCCGTTTTGGTCAGCATGTTCGCAAATTGGCGGAAAAATCGCGGCAAAGGGCCATGGCGGGGGCAGGTTGGCACCGTGCTTTGCCGCAAATCAGAAAGGCCCCGCCAAACTGGCAGGGCCTCACATCCGGGCGATTGCCCAGTCTAAACCGAGTGGAGCGTTTAGGCGCCCGGCAGGATCACGATCTCGACCCGGCGGTTTTGGGCCCGGCCCTCCGGTGTGAGGTTGGACGCGGTGGGCTGATCCTCGCCGCGACCGATGGCGTTGATCCGGCTGAAGGCCACGCCGCCATCCATCAATACATCTGCCACCGCATTGGTGCGCCGCTCGGAAAGGCCCTGATTATAGCTCGCGTCGCCGGTGTTGTCGGTATGGCCGATCACCTGAACCGTGCTGCCCGGATAGCTTTGCAGGCTGTCCGAGACGGTCAGGAGATCGCCGCGCAGCCCAGAATTCACCTGCGCGCTGTCCACGGCAAAAAGAATATCCTGTGGCAGCGTCACGATCAGGCGGTCGCCGGTATTGGTGATCTGCACGTTTTGATTGTTCAAGTCGCGGCGCAGCTCCGCCTCTTGTTTGTCCAGTTGGTTGCCGATTGCGGCCCCACCAAATGCCCCGATGGCCCCGCCGATCACGGCGCCCTTGCCCTTCTTGTCGCTGGCAACCGCGCCGGTTGCCGCTCCAAGGATACCGCCGATAAGCGCGCCTTGCTTGGCTTGGCGGTTGGGATCGTTCGTGCCGTCAAGATGGGCGGGCGCTGTACACGCGCCGAGCGTCAAAATGGCCGCAGTGGTCAGAAGAAGGGGTTTGGATGCCCGGAACATATGTATCGCCTCTCAAAAATCGCCCGACCTTTCGGGTCTGTCATGAGTGTAGGCATGCGGTGCCCCGCCCCCAATACCAAAGCACGGGGAATTCGGCGGCAATCCGCGCATTTTTGCATGATCGGTCCGTTCAGGCGTCCGCGCGCGCGCTTTCCCATGCCAGCATGGATCGTTTGACCGGCAGACCCCAATGGTAGCCGCCCAAACCCCCGGATTTACGCAGCGCCCTATGGCACGGGATCAGCAGGCTGATCGGGTTGCGCCCCACAGCGGTGCCCACGGCGCGCACGGCGCGAGGATGGCCTATCGCCTCGGCTATCTCCGAGTATGTGGTGACATGGCCCGAGGGGATGCGCAGCAGGGCTTCCCACACCTTGATCTGAAATGGAGCGCCGATGAGATAGAGGGGAGGGGCCTCGTTTCTCTCTGCGCCGTAAGCTGCCAACACCCATGGCCGCAGGCGTATGGGGTCCTCAGAAAATTCCGCCTCCGGCCAGCGGGCACAAAGATCTTCCATCGTCGTGGCCTCGCCTGCCTCAGAGGCAAACCCGATGCCGCAAATGCCCTTCTCGGTGCCCATCACAAGGCTGAGACCGAAAGGGCTCTCAAACCAGCCCCAGAAGATGCGCACACCCGCGCCCTTGCGGGCAAACTCGCCGGGGCTCATCGCCTCCCATCGCAGAAACAGATCATGCAGGCGGCCCGTGCCCGACAGACCTGCCTCCTCCGCTGCGGCAAGCGTGGTGAAGCGCTCGGCCAGAAGCGCCTTGGCGTGGCCCAGCGTCAGATATTGCTGATAGCGTTTGGGCGAGACACCGACCCATGCGGAGAAGAGCCGCTGAAAATGCGCGGGGCTCATGTCCATCTGCCGGGCCAAAGCCTCCAACGTCAGGTCCGTGCCGCCTGCGTCTATCCTCTCGATTGCGCGGCGCATGACGCTGAAATGATATCCCTCATTGGCGGTGGATGGCGCGGTCATCAGGCTCTCCCTTTGCTTGAGGCTACCCTAGTCAGCCGCCTGCGCCCTCGCGACCCGAATATTGCGCATTGTGGATTTTGGCGTCATAGGAATGGCCATGAGCAAAGCCGTCAAACAACTCGACTATCACACAATCCGCGAGATCTTCGAGCGCTTCCACGCCGCCGACCCCGAGCCCAAGGGCGAGCTTGAGCATGTGAATGTCTACACCCTCGTCGTGGCCGTGGCGCTGAGTGCGCAGGCCACGGATGCGGGCGTCAACAAAGCAACGCGGGCACTGTTTCAGATCGCCGACACGCCGCAGAAGATGCTTGATCTGGGCCTTGAGGGCGTGACAGATCACATCAAGACTATCGGGCTTTTCCGCCAGAAGGCGAAGAACGTGATGAAGCTGAGCCAGATCCTCGTCGATGAGTATGGCGGGGAGGTGCCCAATTCGCGCGCCGCGCTGGAGAGCCTGCCGGGGGTGGGCCGCAAGACCGCGAATGTCGTGCTCAACATGTGGTGGGGGATGCCCACGCAGGCCGTGGACACGCATATTTTCCGCATCGGAAACCGCACCGGGATCGCGCCGGGCAAGGATGTCGTCGCCGTCGAGCGCGCGGTCGAGGACCATATCCCCGCTGATTACCAACACCATGCCCATCACTGGATGATTCTGCATGGGCGTTATCACTGCAAGGCACGCAAACCGATGTGCCCAACCTGCCTGATCCGAGATCTGTGCCAATTTGAGGACAAGACCCAATGACCAAATACCAAGCTGTCGGGATCGGCAATGCCGTCGTGGATGTGATCAGCCAATGCGATGACGGGTTCCTGTCGCGCATGGGCGTGGAGAAGGGCGTGATGACGCTGGTTGATCAGGACCGGGGCGAGGCGCTTTACGAGGCGATGGAGAGCCGCCAGCAAATGCCAGGCGGGTCAGTCGCCAATTCGATTGCGGGGCTGGGTGCGCTTGGCTTGAGCACGGCGCTGATCGGACGTGTCGCGGATGATGCGCTGGGACATTACTATGCCAAGGCGATGGCTGACGTTGGGACCGATTTCGTCAATGCGCCGCGCGGTGCGGATATGCCCACCTCGCGCTCGATGATTTTCGTCTCACCCGATGGGGAGCGATCGATGAAC
>ERZ887942.712-NODE-712-length-25788-cov-10.743248_pt1 | contig 25788 bp, 20 predicted proteins | sample MGYA00521099_ERZ887942 | MGnify/ENA primary metagenome ERZ887942 (study PRJEB32303, sample SAMEA104408605) | aquatic metagenome | biome: Brackish water; feature: Pelagic; material: water | place: Baltic Sea | collected 2014-06-07T06:48:00 | depth 16,251 m ...
TCCAAGTGTACTTTTGATCTATGGTGTATGGCGTTTCCTGTCGCGGGACAGCCAGTGGCACATGGCATCATGACGCGGGACGCTTTTCCTGTGGAAGAGTGTGAGGCATTGGTGCGGGATTTTGAGGGCGGAGAGGGTATTCCTGAGATTATCGATTCGATTGTTTGGCAGGATATGATGCTGTCGGAGGCCCAGCAGAACGGCTGGGAGTCTCGGGGGTTTGACGATTACTATCTGGCCGACCAAGAAGCGCGAGTTAGGTTTTTTCACGAGGTGCTGAATGATTATATCGAGGGCCGTAAGGGCGGCTCGACGTGATTCGATCGGATGGCAGTGTGCTTGTACAGTGGCGGCGCAAAGTCGCGAAAATCCCTTTGCGAACAGCGCCTATTGAAAGGGAAAAAGCATGAAGATGAGACAGTGGTTGGTGCGCAGTATCCTGATATTTTTATCGAGTGGGGGAGTCATCGTGCAGGCAAGTGAACAGGACACGGCTGCGATGCTAGCCAAGCAAGAAATCGAGTACCTGCAGCGCTGGTACGCTCGTGCCACAGACTTAATTGGATCCAACCTGCCGGATCAGATTGAGGAAGGTAGAGACATATATCACCGTATCTTTACCCCTGATGTCAGCATTCAAGCGAGTGCTGCTGGCGGCGTCTATTACGAAGTCGCCGGTCCCGATGAATGGGTCAAAGTAGTGGCCACGGCGCTATCGGTATTTGATGCCACACAGCATCTGCTTGGCACACAAATCGTGGAGCTTGCGAGTCTTCCCAATGCGCAGGGGGAGGGTGGCGAAGCAAAGATGTCGAGCTATTTACAAGCTTGGCATCATGATCCAGATCGGGTCATCGATATATATATTGGTACGTATTACAGCAAGGTGCGCTATACCGCAGGTGTTGGTTGGCAGATTTACGAAATGCGGTTACAGAAAGTAGCGGGTGAGGTGATCGACAAGAGTGTATGACACCGCTTGATGGCGGCAGGAGGTCCTCATCCCCCAGTAAAGCCACTTCGCTCGAGTCACGCAGCGGCAATGACTTTGGTGGCTCAAGGGCGAGTGCTGAACACTAGGCTTGTTGCTCTCGCAACGATCTTTGCGTATCGAAAAGTAAAGTAATATCACAGTAAGACATGTAGGAGAGGGTATGACGGCCTTGAGCCCAGTGATGTTGGAACAGCATCTGAATTGTCCGGAGAAGCAGGTGGAATCTCCGTTGCGGGGAGACTCAGTCTGTAGTGACCGGTACATCGGTCGGGATTACCTTGCTAAAGAGTATGCCAATGTGTGGCACAAGATCTGGAATATCGGAGGGGTGGCCTACCAGATGCCAGAGCCCGGGGATTACCTCACGACAGAGCTAGGTATCGACTCGGTTATTTTGGTTCGACAAGACAATGGTTCGATCAGGGCATTTTTGAACTCCTGCCCTCACAGAGGCACCCGCATCACTGAAGCAGAAGATGGCCACGCTCAGGCATTTTCATGTCCCTACCATGGTTGGCAATTTGATCTGTCCGGTGTGGTGACCTCGGTGCCAGATGAGGAAGACTTTGCCGAGAGCCCCTGTGGTAAAGCGCGTCTAAAGGAAGTTCAGTGCGAAGAACGCTTTGGCCTCATTTGGTATAACTTTGACCCCGAAGCCGATAGCTTGGCGTCGTTCCTGGGAGAATCCATCACCCGAGAGCTTGAATCACATCGCATCGAAGATATGTTGCGGGTGCTGGATATGACGGCAGAGACCCGCTGTAACTGGAAAATCATCACGGATAACTTTAATGAGGCTTACCACGTTAAAGTGCTTCACCCCGAGTTAATCCCCTACATCGCGGCAGATTATCAAGACTGTCAGTTTGATCGATTTCGCAATGGACACAATCGCGGTTGGTTCCCCTCTTTCATGCCATCGGTGCAGTACGGCAGCGATCAGATTGGCGAGCCATTGAAGAGTATGGCCGCAGCATGGGATGTTGATAGCGATGATTATTTGGGGCGCGATACATGGAAGCAGCTTCGACTGGATATTCAGGCGGCTAAGCGGGCGCAAGGTGAGGCTCGTGGCTATTTGCATTATGCACACCTCGCGGATTATCAGCTGACTGACTATGTTATCTACAATTTGTTTCCTAATAACGTGATCACCGTTGGCCCTGATGGTGTCCAGCTATTGCGACCCCGACCGCACCCGACTGACCCCGCGCAATGCTTGTTTGATCATTGGTGGTTGGTGAATCGCGTCGCTGGCCAAGACACCACGCCATCGCCAGCTGGCGGCCCCGATCTGCCGGTTGCGGACGCGATGCACGAGCATATCCGTTACGGAGAAAAGACTTTGGGTACGGTAGCAGATCAGGATCTCAGCGTTGCAGAAATGCAGCAGAAGGGGCTGGCCTCTGCCGGTTATCAAGGATTTTGGATGCCTGATCAAGAACGCCGCGTACAGGCTTTCCATGAACACTTAAATGACCTGATGTCATTGTGATGAGCGGTGTGCCATACCGCCGAATATGGCTGAGCGAGCGATCCATTAATGGTGTTGTGAGATGGTAGCGACGGCGCCTGTGCTAGAGCACGAGGATCCGTTATGGGTCACTTGGTCTCGTACCCAAATAGAACAGCGACTCGCGCAGCATGCACGGGGGATCGATCGCGCCGATGAAGCGTTGCTGAGGGAGTCTTATCACGCCGACGGGACCGTCGACTACGGCTCACTGCAGGGGACGGCAGCAGAGTTTGCCAGTGCGATTGCGGTAATGCATGTTGGTGCGCCGATGTCATCGCACCGCACCAGTAATGTTTGGATAAAAGTACATCGCGACACGGCAGTGAGTGAGAGTTATGTGATGGCTTGGGTGACCTTGCCAACCGATGGGGAGCCTCAGCCACATTTGGTCGGAGGACGTTACCTCGATCGGCACAGCTTTAAAAATGATGTGTGGCGGATGCAGCATCGGCACTACGTGCTGGATTGGATTAGGCAGTTTCCGCCGCAATTACCCATGCCAATGCAGGATGCCTTGTCGCTCAGTCACGGTTGTCCTCGTGGAGGGCATTATTTACAAGACCCGGGTAATGCGCTGTTGATAACGCATGCGAGTCAGAAAATAACCCAGTCGGAGGACGATCAAATGAATGAGCGCGATAGGCTTGATCAGGTACTGTCTCACCAGGCCATTACCGAACTGGGGTGTCGTTATGCCCGTGGCGTTGACCGCGGTGATGCTGAAATCATTATGAGCGCGTTTCATGACGATGCGGCGATTGTGTCGGGGTTGATCAACGGCTCAGTGCGCGACTTCTCGGAAGAGATCGGTGTGACAATCGACAAGACCCTATCTTGTGTGGCACACACCGTCACTAATCATTGGATCGAACTCGATGGCGATGTTGCGGTGGGTGAGAGCTATGTTATTGCGTATCAGAACACGGTGGGTGATGCCCCTGAGGATGTCATGACAGGTGGCCGCTATGTCGATCGATATGAGCGCAGGCAAGGCGTATGGAAAATTGCTCACAGGACGTTCGTATTGGATTGGACCACGTCGAGTCCGGCAAAGCATTTGATGGACTCAGGCATGTTCGAGGGAATGACGACGGGATGTCGGAGTCAGGCAGACCCGGTTTACGGCCTATGGGCCGATGCGACCTAGCGCAGATTAAGCAGAAAATGCTCGGCTACTGGAAAATGCTCGGTGATTAAAGGTACTTGGGCATTAGAGAGGTAATGATGTTGTTAACAGGAAGGTTGCTGGTCGTCACCGAGCACTGCCGTACGGCAGTGTTTTTGTTGTGCTTATCAGTGTGCGCTCCGGTGGTGCTTGGAGACGGGGGAGGCGGTCAAGATGGCGCCTACGCGGAGGTGTCTCAAAATCTCGATCCAGAGACGGAAGCAGCGGGTCGCGCGCTGTACGAGTCAGGCTGCGCGCAATGTCATGACGCCAACGTAGTACGCGCGCCGCAGCGGTACATTCTTCAGTTAAGCACCCCAGAGGCGATCCTCAGTGCTCTTGATGATGGCTTGATGCAGGAAGTGGCCAGTGACCTGTCTTTATCGCAAAAGGTAGCAATCGCCGAATTTCTCACTAAAAGAAAAATAAGTGGTGACGATGTGAGATCGGCGGGTGTGGCATGTTCGCTGTCGGCTGCTGAATTTGATCGTGACACGGTCCCCGCGTTTTCTCATTGGGGCTTTGATCAGAGCGGTACTCACTACATCGGGCCTGGCACCGCGACGGTCACCAAAGCGGCGTTACCCACAATCGAGGTGGATTGGGCATTTGCTTTTCCATCCGCTGTGCGTGCTCGCTCGCAGCCTGCGTTGGCCGGTGGATCTATTTTTGTCGGCAGCCAAAGTGGCTTGGTTTACGCCTTTGATGTCGAGACAGGCTGCACGCGCTGGCAATTTATGGCCTCGGCAGAAGTGCGTAATGCGATGATCGTCGCGCCCTGGGACCCTGCTGACGAGGAGATTGACCCGCTGCTGTACTTTGGAGATGTCAGTGGTAACCAGTACGCCTTGTCAGCTATTACCGGCGAGCTGAGATGGCGCAAGCGCATGGATGATCATGGTGTGGCCACGTTGACGGCGGCGTCCACTTTGGTCGACGACGTACTGTACGTGCCCATCTCGTCGCTAGAAGAGGGTGCGGCAATCAGTGCCGATTATCCCTGCTGTACTTTCCGAGGCGCGGTCGCCGCATTAAATGCGGGCACCGGTCAGGAGCTTTGGCGTCGATACTTTATTCCGCCTGCAAAGGAGCGAGCCACTAATGGCGCTGGCAAAACACTGTACGGTCCTTCTGGTGTGCCGGTGTGGGCGGGCATGTCTGTAGACGACGATTTATTATTTGTGGCGACGGGTGACGATTATACGGGCGAGGGATCGGGGACCAGTGACTCAGTCATTGCACTCAACCGGCACAGCGGTGAGATTGTCTGGGTCGCGCAGGCGCGAGCCGGAGATGTGTGGAATGCCTCTTGCGAGTATGCGGGCAAGATTAATTGCCCTGATGACAATGGCCCAGACTGGGATTATGGAGCCGGTCCAGTTGTTGCAGTGGGCGCATCGGGGCGCAAGGTGTTGCTAGCCGGTGACAAAGGCGGGCTTGTTGTGGGCTTGGATCCCTTGACCGGGAAGGTTCTGTGGCGCAACAAAGTGGGTAGAGGCGGTGTCGTGGCAGGAATTAACTTCGGCTTGGCGGCTCATGCGGGGAACGTTTTTGTGCCGGTCAGCGATGTGCCAGACGGGCGCACTTACGATGAACCGGCTAAGCCTGGTCTATACGCCTTGGATATTGATACGGGTGAATTTATTTGGAAGGCGCCGGCAGAGGATACGTGTGCTGGGCGTGCCGGTTGTTTCCCTGGTTATTCTGCGGCCATTACAGTGCTAGATGATTATGTATTAGCGGGGTCTAATGACGGCTATCTGCGGGCGTTCGACTCAGCGACTGGATCTATTTTGTGGGAATACGATACCACCCAAGCGGTCGACGCAGTGGGTGACCGGATCGCGCAAGGAGGCTCCATTGGCGGTGGGCAGGCGCCTATCGTCATCGGAGACCGTATCATCCTGAACTCGGGCTACGCTTTCTCTGGCAAGATGCCGGGCAATGCACTGTTGGTATTAAAAGCGGGGTCCCGCTAGTGCTCCCGCCCTGCACTAATGCTCATTAGCAAAATAGCGCTCGGCAGCGCGTAAAACTCGGGGAGCCAAAATAATGGCGCTGACCATTGTGGGAATCGCCATGATGCCATAGCTGGCGGAGATCAAATTAAAGACCACGTCAATGCTCACGGTGGCTCCAAACACAACAGCGGCAACAAAAAACCAGCGGAAGTAACGCTGCCACTCGGCACCGACTAAAAACCCAAAGCATTTTGCCCCAAAGTACCAACCCGCAAACATGGTGGTGGTGCTGAGGATGAGTGCGACGAAACTCAGCAGGATCAGCCCCACGCTGCCCATCTCAGAGCGAAAAGCATCAGCAGTCAAGGTGATGCCTGACATGTCGCCGGGGGACTGCCAGTTACCTGCTAAAAGAATCACGAGCGCAGTGCAGGTGCAGACGACTAAGGTATCAAAGACCGGTCCCAACGTTGCCAGCATACCCTCACGAATGGGTTCGTCTGTTTTCGCTGCGCTGTGTGCCATGACCTCGGTACCAACGCCTGCTTCGTTCGAAAACGCACCGCGACTAATGCCGATGAGCATCACGCCGAGAAACCCGCCACCGACAGCGGTCGGGGATAGCGCTTCAGTGAAAATCGTGCCGAGTACGCGAGGAATGTCAGCCAAGTGATTGGCGAGCACCCACATTGTCATGAATAAATAGACGAGGACCATGGTGGGTAGCAATGCGACCGCCACTTTTGCCACTCTGGGGAGTCCACCGAAAATGACGGATCCCACTAAGGTCGCTATGGCCATACCAATCGCGAGTGGTGCCCATCCCGGCGCTGCACCGGCCAGCATCGTATCTTGGATAAGGGCCGTGAGTTGGTTGGCTTGGAATATGGGCAGGGTGCCGATGAGTCCCGCTAGCGAAAATAATACGGCCAGTGGGTAAAACGGTCGTGGGAGCGCTTCTCGGATAACGTACATTGGGCCACCCTGAAGGTTGCCAAGAGAGTCTTTGCCTCGATACATCACGCCAAGTGAGCAGGTGAAAAATTTAGTGGCGATACCCACGATGGCAGACACCCACATCCAAAATACGGCCCCAGGCCCGCCGGCTACAATGGCGAGCGCGACACCTGCAATGTTGCCCAGGCCCATCGTGTTGGATAACGCAGCCGCTAGCGCTTGCTGATGAGAGATCTCTCCATTGGCATGGGGGGTATCGTATCGACCCATTAAAACGGCAATGGCATGACCCATATAGCGGTAAGGCAATGCCCGCGAGGCGACGACAAAAAAGCAGCCACCACCCAATAGCAATGCAACCAATGGTGTACCCCAGACGGTGTCGACTAATTGCTGCGAAAAAATTTCTAGGGCATTCATGGCGTTCTCGTGGTCGCAGCGAGGTGCGAGTATGGCACAGCCTTTGAGCACTGAACGCGCGCGGAGTTTCTGAGGGGGTTCATGAGAGGGAACTACGCCTTTTGAGGTGATTCCCGATATCCCAATCTTCTCGTTAGCTGGCACCTGTGCACATTGTTCGGGCTCTCCAGTTCAGCGGCTTTGCGGTCAAGGGACCCAGAGACCCAGGGGCTAAGGGCTAAGGGGCTGGCGTAAAAGATGAGATCGCGGTATAAAAATCATGGGGCCTGGTGATCAGGTTTTGGCTCGCTTAGCCTCGCAGACGGGCATCTAACGCGGTTGACCCTGACTGGCTCAGAGATTGACTGCCCAGCACTGGTGTAGGCAGCGGCCGTCACGCGCAGATCGCTCCACGACGGACAAAAAGGGACTGCGATGGAATTTGAAGCGCTCACTGGAGCTCTGGGGGCCGAGGTCTCAGGTCTTAACTTAGGTGAAACCTTGGCTCAAACAGACGTGGATTGTTTGCACCAAGGTTTGACGCAATATCAGGTCTTATTTTTACGTGATCAACCGCTCACGCCTGAGTCACACTTAGCGCTGGCTGTTGCGCTGGGCGATGTTGACCCCGGACACCCGGTTTATCCGCATGTCGAGGGCTTTCAGAGTATCGTCGAACTGATTGCCGACGCGGACAATGTGCCTGATACAGAGGATTGGCACAAAGATCTGACGTTCAGGCAGAACCCGCCCTTTGCCAGTATTTTGCGCGCTGTACAGGTGCCAAGTCACGGCGGTGACACGCTCTGGGCCAACATGGGTGCGGTCTACGAGAGTTTGTCTGCTGGGTGGAAATCTGATTTACAGGCACTGCAGGCAATTCATGATATGGGCACCTTCCGCAATGATTACTTTCAGCGGGGTGGTACCAAGGCAATCGATAAGGCACTAGCAGAGGTTGGCTCTGCCGTGCACGACGTGGTGGCGACGCACCCGATATCGGGACTTCAATATCTCAATATCAATCAATCTTTTACCCGACACATCTTAAATATGAATCAGGGTGATAGCGACGAGCTACTGCAGTTTTTGTTTCAACAGGTGCGTAAGCCAGAGTTCCAAGTTCGGTTGCGATGGCGGAACGATACAGTGGCTATCTGGGATAACCGTATTACCCAGCATTATGCCGTCTGCGATTACTTACCGAATCGACGTCATATGCAAAGGGTGACGGTGAATAACGATAAGCGCGAACGCTAGCGAGGTGTTTTGTTGGCGACGTTGAGAGTCACAGGGCGATAGATCAAGTCACTTCGGTTTTTTCGCCAACTGACTGAGCGCTTCATGTTAGTTTGATCGCAACGACGACTAAAGCGGTGACAGAGTGAGCGAAGTACAGACGCGCGAAAAAGCAACCAACATGCGTAAAGTCGCCCTGACTTCCTTGGCAGGAACCAGTATTGAATGGTACGACTTCTTTTTATACGGCACGGCGGCTGCCATTATTTTCCCCATTGCTTTTTTCCCGCAAGACCTGCCGCCCATGGTGTTGTTAATTATTTCATTCAGTACTTTTGCGGTCGGCTTTATTGCGCGGCCCTTGGGTGGCATTGTATTTGGCCATTTTGGTGACCGCGTGGGGCGTAAGCGAACGCTTGTCGTCGCGCTCATGATGATGGGCGTCGCCACGACGCTTATCGGCCTATTGCCCACCTATGATTCGATTGGTTTAGCCGCGCCATTGTGCCTCGTCTTATTGCGATTTATTCAGGGATTGGCGGTAGGAGGGCAATGGGGCGGAGCAATGCTGCTGGTGACTGAAAGTGCGCCGGCAGATCAACGCGGTTGGTATGGCGCTTATGCGCAAGCGGGTGCACCGATGGGTGTGATTCTGGCAAACCTTGCTTTTATTTCCGTGAGTGCTTCGATGAGTGATGAGGCGTTTTTAGCATGGGGCTGGCGACTGCCTTTTATTGCCAGTATTGCATTAATCGCCATTTCGCTCTTTATCCAGCTTCGCATGGAAGATACCGAGGCGTTTAAAGCGCTTCAGGCGGAGCAGGCAACTAACCCGCACCGAGAAGTTGCGACGCGTTCACCCGTGTTCGAAGCCATGCGCCGTTACCCTCGGCGTATTTTGCTGGCCGCGGGCGCATTCTTGTCGGTGCAGGTGACCTTTTATATTTTGATTGCTTTCGTTATTGCGTATGGTCTGAATTCGCCGACCGTTGATTTAACCCGTGATGAACTGTTGGTTTCCGTTCTCGTGGCGGCGGCGATTATGATGCCCGCTCAGTTTTATTTTTCGGGATTATCGGATCGAGTGGGCCGAAAGCAGATTTACCGATGGGGCGCCATTCTTACCGGTATTTGGGGCTTTGCTATCTTCCCGCTGGTCGATACAGGCATCCCGATTTTGATCACGCTGGCGGTCACCATGGGCATGGTATTGCTCGGCATGCAGTACGGCCCGCAGGCCGCGTATTTCACCGAGCTGTTTGCCACCGAGGTGCGCTATTCCGGGGCTTCTTTGGGCTACCAAATTGGCGCCATTCTGGGCGGAGCACTGGCTCCCACGATTGCCGTACTCTTGTGGCAGGAGCTGGGTATTATTTATGTGTCAGTCTATATATTAGTGGCGGCGTTACTAACGTTGTGGTCACTCTCTCAGCTCGAGGAAACCGGCGGTAAGGCGCTGTGATGGGCTAGAGAGCCGCATCGTCGGCGCTAGCGGCTTTGCATCAGGCCGAGTTGTTGCAGTCGAGGAATCTCGATAGCGGGACATCGATCGACGACCAGTTTTATTCCCGCCTTGACGGCTGCCGTCTCAGCATCAATATGGGTCACGCCCAATTGGGTCCACAAGGCGGGTATCGGTAGGCTCAGGATTTCGGCAGTGATGTCGGGCAAGAAACGGCTGTCACGAAACACATCGACCATATCTATTTGTCCTGTGAGGTGTGCCAGCGACTCAAGTACCGACCTGCCCAGCAACTGCTGACCAGCCAGTTGGGGATTCACGGGAATAGCATCGTAGCCCGCGGCCAGCAAAAAGGAAAAAACACGATGGCTCGGCCGCTCCGTGTTGGCACTGACGCCTAAAACCGCAACGCGGTGAGCCGTGTTGAGCAACGTCGCGATATCCTGATCAGACTCGAGTCGCACTGAATCAATCACGCCATTCGGGGGGGCGTTTTTCGAAAAATGCTGCAACCCCCTCCTGGGCATCGCCAGCGGCGGTGAGATTCTGCAGCATGACCTCGTTAGCCAGTGCAAAGGCGTCATCGAGTGGCATCTCAACTTGACGATAAAAAGCAGACTTGCCGCGTGCAATACTTTCCGCAGAGCGTGTGGCGATCGATAGCGCCAGTTGGCGGGTGGCGTGGATCAGGTTATCTGCGCGCTCAATGCGATTGATCAAGCCGAACCGTTCTGCTGTCGCGGCATTAAATTGATCCCCGGTTAGCGCCATTTCCAGTGCATGTTTGCGGGATAGATTGCGGCCAATGCCTACTAGTGGCGTCGTGCAAAAAGTACCGATATTGACACCGGGCGTGCAGAAAGTGGCGGTGTCTGCTGCCAGTGCCAAGTCACAGGCAGACACCAACTGACAGCCCGCTGCGCTGGCAATACCGTGAACACTGGCAATAACTGGCTTGGGCGCGTGAACGATTCCGCTCATCATGTCAGCGCAGGCGGCCAGTAATGCCTTGATGCGTTGCTGCCAATCCTCGAATGACTCGTCGGTTCGCCGTTGGGTTTCTGCTAGATCATGACCTGCGCTGAAGGCGACGCCTGCGCTGTTGATGATAATGACGCGTGTCGCATTGTCTTCGTAGCCGGCTCGAAGCGCTTCAGATAACGCCGCAATCATATCGCTGGAGAGCGGGTTGCGCTTATCCGGTCTGTTCAACGTTAGCCAGAGTAGCCGTTCTTCTTGGGTGGTTATGACAAGCGCTTCACTCATGTTCGGTATCTCGCTGCGGGCCTGAGCAATCATAGGGTCGGGGGTATCGCTGACCCCTATATTACTTGAACGCGGGTTGATGTGGCGTCTTATCGTGCCGAGTTATTGTGCCGAGTTATTGTGCCGAGTTATTGTGCCGAGTTATGAGGCGAAATGGGCTGGGTGGCGTGCCGTTACGTCTGACTGATTCGGTCGGCGTAACGTTTCTTGAAAAAAAATGACGCTTACCTCATTCTCACTAGCGTGCGTCAATACGGCCTCTGTCCGCGGGAAGTGCTATAAAAACTGCTATGTGATGAAGAGCGGGCCCTTATTGGGCCACTGCATTGACGCTACTAGATTGACGCTACTGAAGGCGTATCGATTGGCCGGTGAAAGGAGAAGTGTCTTGCATCGTTTTACATCATTGATGGCGTCACTGCTTTTATGCTCGGCGTCTGCTTCTGCGGTTGAGTTTGCTGATTACGACTACGATCAGTTTTCTCAGGCCGTCACCTTATGTGATCGGCTCGCAGCGCATGGCAGAGACCCGGGACACGTCGCTGCCGCGGTCGGTAGCGCAACAATGGACAAGCCGGCTGCGATCGAAGCCTGCCACGATGCGGTGAGTCAAGACCCTGACAATCCTCGGCTGAATTATCAGCTCGGTCGCGCTTATGGTTATTCGGGGCAGGGTGAGCGAGCGATGCCATATCGATTGAAAGCGCTAGAGGCTGATTACCCGCAGTCACTGTTTGTTATCGGTTACTTATACGCCGTGGGTCGCACCATTGAGCCAGACATTTGCCAGACCTACGCGTTGTGGCAGCGCGCTGCGCGTTACCGCCGCCTCGCGGCGCTGGTGGCATTGCCGCGCCATAGCCTCCGGGGTGATTTTGAGTCATGTGGACCGGCTATCCCGCCCTCGGACTTGCGCGCGTATCTTCAGGAAGCCAAGCGGCAGTCCTCAGACTATTACGTGGGCATGTTGGTTGATGATTTGCTGTTACAAGTTGATGCGCGCTATCCAGCGTCTAGAGCAGATCTTTGAGCGGGTCTGTAGGCCATGTCGCACTGTTCAATAACAGCGGAGCACCCGTGACTAAGGATCGTGGACTGGGGTGCTGGCCGTGCTAAATGCCTGGAGCTGGGTTTCGATTGGCACGCGTGATGTGGACGCGGCGTGCGCCTTTTGGGTCGACATGCTGGGGTTCGAGTGCGTTGATCGTGCCGAAGGGGATGACCCGGGTCTGCGACACCACTGGCAGTTGACGGATCGTCAGATTTGTCGGCAAGTGATAGTGCGATCGCCTGGTGCTGACTGTGGCGCCATTCACTTGGTGGAGTACGATACGGCCGGCGCATCAGTGCGTCAGGATGCAGCGGTGTTTGATCTCTGTCCCAAAAATCTGGATATTTATGTGGATGATCTGCCGCTTCGGATGGCCGAGTTGGAGGCGAAGGGTATCCGGTTTCGGAATCAGCGATATAGCGAGGCGGTATCACCTGACGGCGTCCATTTCCGTGAGATACACCTAGCAGGGCACGATGACCTAAACATTGTACTGCTGCAGATCATGGGTAGCGATGCGCTGCCAACTGAGTCCGGATTTTATGGGGTCGGTCCCTTGGTTTGTATCGTGGACAATCCAGTGGCGGAGAAGGCGTTCTATCGAGACGTCATGGGCCTATCTCTGTCCCACGATAATATGCTTGCCGGACCGGAGATCGAGCAGATGATAGGGCTTCCCAAAGGGTGTGCTCTGGAGGTCAGCATCTGGGCGCAAATTGGGCAGCCCCTGGGCGAGATGGAGCTAGTGACCTATCAGGGCACTCAGGGCACAAACCGCTATCCGCGCGCCTTGCCGGGGGCGAGGGGTGTGACGCATCTCAATTGGTGGACTGATGATATGGGCGCTTGGTGTAAGCACTTGGCTCAGCTCGGCATCCCTTTTGGCCGTTCTCGGTTGTCCGGTCGACTCATACAGTCAAATGAATCAGTGCTACTGCACTCTCCAGCAGGCTTGAGAATCGAGGTGCATGCTCAAGCGTGAAGACGACTGGGTGGCGAGTACTCGATTCTAGGTCTCTTTTGGGCATCGATATGTCGTAATCAGTGCGCGAATTTGATGTGTTGATGGTGCGCTGCGCGACCTCCGAATGGCGGTCCTGGTTTTGAGCTAAAGTACCCCTCCATGAGTAGGTCATTGCGTATCATTTTTAATAAACAGGGTTTAGCATCGCACTTCGTTTATCGGGGTTTTGAGGGAATACGTGATGTCGGCCATGCGAGCTTTATATATTGACGGAGAGTGGGTCGAAACAGACGATTCGATTGACAATATCAACCCTTCTGACACCACTGACTCGCTGGGTCGCTATGCTCAGGCAACGCCGGCGCTGGCAGACCAAGCCATCAACAGTGCAAACCGGGCGGCAGTGGAGTGGGGGCAGTCTCCCATGGAGACCCGCTACCAAGTACTGATGGCAATCGGTAACGAGCTGATCGATCGAAGTGCTGAGCTGGGTGAGTTGCTTGCGAGAGAGGAGGGTAAAACCCGCGCCGAGGGTGTCGGGGAAGTGTTTCGATCGGGGCAATTCTTTCACTACTTCGCAGCGGAGGTTCATCGTCAAATCGATGACCGCGTGGACTCGGTGCGGCCCGGTATTGAAATAGAAACCCGACGAGAGCCGCTCGGCGTAGTGGCTGTGATCAGTCCTTGGAATTTCCCAATGGCCACGGCGGTTTGGAAAATTGCACCGGCGTTAGCCTTCGGCAATGCCGTGATTTTCAAACCCGCTAATCTTGTTCCAGCGAGTGCATGGGCCCTGACGGAGATCATTGCGCGTCAGTCAGCGCTGCCTAAGGGGACCTTTAACTTGCTGATGGGTGGCGGCGGGCGCGTTGGTAATCACATTATCAACAGCGACAAAATCCATGCGGTGACCTTTACCGGCTCGCTTCCCGTGGGCCGTCAGGTGGCGACTGCGACCGCGGCTAATCTCGTCAAATGCCAGTTAGAAATGGGTTCTAAAAATGCGCTGATTGTTGCCGCCGATGCGGATTTGGACGTCGCAGTGAATGCGGCTTTTGCCGGCGCTTATAGTGGAACGGGACAAAAATGCACCGCTTCTTCGCGTCTGATTGTTGACGAGCGTGTTCACGATGCCTTCGTTGACAAGCTGGTGGCCAAACTCGCGAGTGTCCGAGTCGGCCATGCGCTCGAAGAGGGTGTCGATATGGGGCCTGTCGCCTCTGAAGAGCAGTTGCTGGAAAATTTGGCGTGGGTGAAGCGGGGCGTCGAAGAAGGTGCAACGTTACTGGTAGGCGGCGAGCGCTTGGCGCTTGACTCGCCGGGTTACTACATGTCCCCGGCGCTCTTTGTTGATACTGACAATACAATGGCCATCAATCGCGAGGAATTGTTTGCACCCATCGCCTGTGTCATTCGCGCCCGAGACTACGAGCACGCGCTCGAGATGCTCAATGATACGGATTTTGGCCTCACCGCCGGCATTATCACTCAATCGCTAGCGATTGCATCTGACTTTAAAAAGCGTGCCGTTAGCGGCTGTGTCATGGTGAATCTGCCCACGGCCGGGACCGATTACCACGTCCCGTTTGGGGGGCGAAAGGCCTCCAGCTTTGGGCCTCGTGAGCAGGGTCAGTACGCTCGCGAATTTTATACAACCGTTAAGACCACTTACTTACAAGCGTAATCAGGGAGTTTTTGGTGAATCCAGAGTGGCTAGTGATTGACGGCCTGCAGTACTCCGCTTGGTCTCGAGAGATTTTTGAGCAGATGCGCGAGGGTGGTCTCGATGCGGTTCATGTGACTATCGCGTATCACGAAAATACCCGCGAAACGCTGACTCGATTCGGAGAGTGGAATCAGCGTTTTGAGAGCTATCCAGATCTGATCCGCCCGGTTTACGAGCCTGCCGATATCGCCAAGGCAAAAGCCGAGGGGCGTGTGGGTATTATTTTTGGCGCCCAGAACTGCTCGCCCATCGAAGATGAAATTCGACTGGTCGAAGTGATGCGCCGGCTTGGTCTGATGATTATGCAACTGACTTATAATAACCAAAGCTTGCTGGCCTGCGGTTGTTATGAAGATGAAGATAGCGGGCTGACGCGTTTTGGCAAGCAGGTTATCGGCGAGATGAATCGCGTGGGAATGGTCGTCGATATGTCTCATAGCGCTGAGCGTTCGACCTTGGAAGCCATCGATTGCTCCGCTCAGCCGGTCATCATTTCACATGCGAACCCCAGCTACTTCCACCCCGCATTGCGTAATAAGTCCAATAAGGTGCTGGATGCTATTGCAGTGAATGAAGGTTTGCTCGGGTTCTCTTTGTATCCCTTTCATTTGACGGATGGACCTCAGTGCTCACTGGCAAACTTTGCCGATATGGTAGCGTGGACAGCCGAGCGAATGGGTGTGAATCGCATCGGTTTTGGATCGGATTTGTGCCAATCGCAGCCGCAGTCAGTGCTGGAGTGGATGCGAACCGGGCGATGGTCAAAGGTCATGGATTATGGCGAAGGGTCATCCCAAGATGCCGGCTGGCCCGAACCGCTGAGCTGGTTTGGCGATAATCGAGACTTTCCGCGTATCGTGGACGCCCTCAAAACCAAGGGTTTCTCGGATAAAGAATTGGGCTTGATCATGGGTGGCAACTGGGTTGATTTATTGACTCGTGTCGCGCAACCGGCGGCTGAGTCCGCCGAAATTGACGCAGAGATATGACGTTAAGCTCTGGGCCAGTCACTGATACAGCGTTGCCGCTGAGACCGGCAGCAGTGGTGATGGAGCTTGAGCGTTTGGGATCATTTTCTCCGACAAGGTTGAGCTTTGCCCGCCGCTTAACGCGGCTCATGTACCAGTCGCGATGGCACGTTACCTGTGTCGGCTTTGATCTGGACGATGCTGGTTACGGATCAGTCATTTATCGGCTCGATACAGCAGCAAAACGCTATCACGTGGTCGTTTTCTCGAGACACATTTCTGATGAGCAGCGGACTGATCGGGTGATCGCGGACACTTGGGATCTCACTTTTGGATTGGTAGAGGGGGAGGTGGACGACGCTCTGATGGCCTCGTTGGAGGAGAATATGCCTCTGCAGGAGGCAGGGCGCCAGCACCCACGGTTACTGGTCTTGTCGAGAGCCAACCGTAGCGTGCGAAACTTTGATGCCTTTGTGGCGGCACTCGCCGCAGGTGAGCAACCGGACGTGTCTTATTTGCTCGAAGCGGGTTACCTGTACAGAACTACCGCGGTCTACGGTAACGGAAAGTTTGGTATCGCGGATTACGATCGTTTGCGCACCGGTGCTGATTTTTATCAGCCGTTCTCACCCCAAATGACAGCGGTTTATGTATTGCGGGAATTCTCTGTTGCGCAGGTCGAGCATATCGCTCGCCACAATAATCCTGCATTGGCGGTTACGTTGGATCCAGATTTGCGGCGCTATGTCGGCATTGGTAATTCAACCGGCCTGGGGATGGCGCCGTTTCTGATTAATCATCCACAGCTCATCAATCATTGGGTATATGCAAGAGAGCAAGCGCTGGCGGTAGCGAGCAGTCAGTCGCCGGCGGAGGAGCACCGCTCCCACATGGTGAGGTTATGTCGCAGGGCGATGGCGTATTTTGCTGAGATGCGAGTCGAGGATATGGCGCAATCAGAGCGCAATGCTGTTGTTCGTCAGGAGCTCGAGCAAATCGTAGCCTGGCTTGAGCAAATACCATTAGAAGCCTCTTTGTGGCGACAGTTGATGGATTGGGCGGATACGTCTCTCTCATTGGAGACGCAAGAGCTGATCAATACCTTGCTGATCGAGTGTTACCCCGACGATGTCGATGCTTTGGACGAGTTGATGAGCGTTGAGGAGAAGTTGGATCTCACGCCAGATATGCCCCTGGTGCAATTAAAACAGTTATTAGAGACACACTTTGATTGGGCGATCGAAGCTGATTTTGAGGCAGCAGATGCCCGCTATTGGTTTTGGTATCAGTCAGCTGAAAAGGAAGAGCCGCGCTTAGGGGTTCGCGGTGAGGAGGCCGGCGAAGAAAAAGAGTTGGCGCTGGCGATTGCGCCGCGGGCGCAGAGAGTCTACCGCGCGATAACCGATTTTTTGGTTGATCACCCACGAGCCTTGACGATTGATTTGTTGCTAGCGTACCCGGAGCATATGAAAGCGGTGCGGCGGATTCAAGCGATGGTGGCGACAGCATTCGGCGAAATCAGGGCGAATCTTTGGCATCGTGATATGAAGCCGATGCACCTGCTCAGGACGAAGCTCTCTTTTTTGGGTGCGCACCGGTTTGATCCACGCGGCGATCGATGGGTGCGTGTCACCTTTTTTCAAGGTGCGCCTGTGTTAAGCGACTTTGAGGACGCCCACGCTGATCCTGCGTTATTCGACGATTGGAGTTTTCCCATTGCGCCAAGGCAGCGCCAGGGATTGGAATCAAATTGATGAAGGTTTCCCTCAACGAGTTGCAAGCTGTGTGCCGCAAAGCGTTTTTGGGTATGGGTTTTACCGAAAGTCACGCCGAGGATGCGGCTGACATGGTTGCTTGGATGCAAAGCCATGGACTCAATGGTTTGACGGCACTCAGTGAAGGACTAGAGTGTATTAAGGCGTCGGCATCACAAGCGCGACCAGCAATTTTATATGAGGACGCTGATTTAGCGGTGGTCGATGGGCAGCAGTTAAGTGTTTTGGCGTCAGGCAACTTGGCGATGGAGCTGGCATTTGCTAAAGCGCGGGCAAGAGGGCTTTCGGTCATTAAGATTCGACACTGCCGGCAGCGTCAATTGATTATGGGATACGTCTGCCGACTGGCTGACAGAGGCATGAATGTCACGGCATTTTGGCGTCATGCACAATCACCTCTAACAGAGCAAGTCGTTGGATTCAGGGCTCGTTCAAACGTGCCTTTTATACGCGTGTATCAGTTGGATGACGCGCTGGAAGAGACTGAGGCTAACGACGGCATTACGATTATGATGGCGAACCATGTTGATTTGTTACCCACTATGCGCTCGGAACATGAGTACGCACTGTTAGCGCGCCACGATGAGTCAGACCTACTGGCTGCGCATCGGCGAGCATTAGAGGAGGGTATCGTGGTGCTGCCCGAGGTGTGGCAGCAACTGAAGACGCTGGCAGGCCATACTTTGGTTGAAGCCTCTCAGGCCTCTCGCGCGGGTGCGGGACCGGCAGATTGATGCGCCCTATAAATATGCCGCGTCTATTTGGCTGCGGCGCTAGCGAGCAAAACAATCAGCGGCCGCGGGCGAACCTCGCGATTATGCAATGTGTGGTGCGGGAGAGCACAGGTGGGAAGGTATGCCGTTTTCATTACTGAAATTTGGTCTCAATAAGGACTACCCCTTCGAGAAATCGCCAGATTTGCCTCAGCCGTCTGCGTTAAAGCCTGCTTATGATGTCGTCATTATCGGTGGCGGCGGGCACGGTGTTGCAACAGCGTATTACCTCGCTAAGTACCATGGCATCACCAATGTGGCGGTCCTAGACAAAGCCTATTTAGGCGGTGGCAATACGGCACGCAATACGGCGGTGATTCGTTCTAATTATCTGACCCCTCAGGGTGTCCGCTTTTACAGCGAATCGGTGAGGTTATTCGAGCGGCTCTCTAATGAGTTTGACTTTAATATTATGTATTCGCAGCGGGGTCAGCTGACGCTGGCGCATACCGATGCGACAGTGCGCGCGTTTCGCCAGAGAGCAGAGGTGAATAAGCATTTTGGTGGGCGCACTGAGCTCATTGATCCTGTGGATATTCGTGAACTGGTGCCGACGCTGAATTTGAGTCCGGCAGGGCTGCCGGTACTGGCGGGCCTCTGGCATCAAGATGGTGCCACTGCGCGTCACGATGCGGTGGCATGGGGCTATGCAAAAGGGGCTACTCAGCGAGGCGTCGAGTTGCATCAGCTCACCGAGGTAACAGGTATTGACGTAGAGGCTGGACGCGTGACGGGGGTTCAGACGAACCGAGGCCGTGTGTCGGCAGGTTGCGTCGTGCAGGCGGTGGCGGGGCATAGTGCCGAGCTCGCACAATTAGCCGGTTTTCAAATGCCTATTGTGGCCTACCCGCTGCAGGCGATGGTCACGCAGCCGGTGAAACCCTTTCTCAATCCGCTAGTGAGTTCCTCAGCGCTGCATTGCTATGTGCAACAAACCAGTCGTGGAGAAATCGTGTTTGGTGGCGGCTCTGACCCTTATCCGCTGTACGGCACTCGCTCGACCCTCGATCTGAAGGAAAGCCTGATGGCTTCTGCTGTTGAGATGTTCCCTTTTATGAGCGAAATGCGGCTGATGCGACAGTGGGCGGGCATTACGGATATGACCAGTGATTACAGTCCCATTATGGGGCTGAGTCCGATTGAAAATTATTACTTGGATGCTGGTTGGGGCACTTGGGGATTCAAGGCGACGCCCATTAGCGGTGTCACCATGGCCCAGCTGATTGCCTCGGGTGGCAAAGTGCCGGAGCTCATTGCTCCTTTTAGTCTCGATCGTTTTGACGCCTTTCGACAGGTAAACGAGATGGGCGCTACGGCAGCGAGTCACTAGGGGTCTTGTTATGAAAATACTTTCGTGCCCTCTCAACGGTCCCCGTAACATCGCAGAATTCATCTATGGTGGGCAGGTCAAGGAGATGCCTGATCCTGTTCATGCGACAGATCAGCAGTGGGCGCACTACGTTTTTTACGAGCACTCTCACATCGGTGTGGTCCGGGAATGGTGGATGCATGCACCCAGCAGTTATTGGTTTATTGCTGAGCGTCATAATCAAAGTGATGAGGTATTGCGGACCTACGATCCTAGTGAGCTGTTTGCGCAGAGTGAGCCGCAGCAGTCTAAGACGGAGCTAACGCTAGACAGGCCCGAGGTCTCCTGATGCGTCACAGATTGCCCTTACCGTTTGGACAGCGCATTGATCGAGATGTGCCGGTCACCGCACAGTTTGATGGTCGTGATCTGCCAGCATTCGACGGGGATACGGTGGCCTCAGCTATCGTTGCGAGCGGTCAATGGGTCATCTCGCGTTCTTTTAAGTATCATCGCCCCCGCGGTCCGCTGACGTTTGCAGGACACGATGTAAACACCTTGGTGCAAACGCCTGATGCACCTAATCGGCTCGCCGATGAGTTACCAGTGCGTGATTTCCCGACGACCACAGCACAAAACGTGACGGGGTCACTCATGGCAGATCGCTCTGCGATCATTGACTGGTTCGGGCGATTCTTGCCGGTCGGATTTTATTACAAGGCGTTCTTTCGACCTTTGGGTATCTGGTCGTTTTGGGAGCGTTTGATTCGCTGGGCAGCAGGGCTTGGCGTTGCCAATCTGGCTATCACGCCCCGTTACAACGATAAGCAATACTTGTTTAGCGATGTGGTCGTCATCGGTGGTGGCCCCGCAGGAATGAGTGCGGCGCTGGCAGCGGCAGAGGGCGGCGCTCGCGTCTTGTTAGTGGATGAACAGCCCTGCCTAGGCGGCTCACTCACTTACCATCGTTTTGCGATTGAGACGACTGAAAGAGATCAGCTTGCTGATCAGCTGGTGACCGCGGTGCAGGCTCATGAGCACATTCGTGTGTTGTCGAGTGCCTTATGTAATGGCTGGTTCACCGATCATTACTTGCCCGTGATTCAAGGTGACCGGCTCTTCAAGGTGCGAGCGAAGAGCTGCATTTTGGCGACGGGGACCAGTGAGCAACATGTGGTCTTTCGTAACAATGATCTGCCTGGGGTGATTTTATGCAGTGCATTGGATCGGCTTATTTGCCATTACGGCGTAGCACCTGCGGGCGATCTAGTGGTGCTGGCGGGTAATGATCAAGCTTGGTTGTCAGCCCTTACCGCCGATGATGCAGGTATTAAGGTGGCGGCGATCATAGATTTGCGACGGGGACCAGACCAGACGGCTCTGTCAGAAGAGGCGGCACGTCGTGGCATTATGGTGCATTGCTCGGCGACGGTTTACGCGGCAGATCGCGATCCGAAGGCACAGGCATTACGGGCGGTTTCGGTGCGAGCGGTGACCGCAAAAGGCGAGGTAGGCGACGTGATCGCGACGCTCGATTGCCGCGTGATGGCAATGAGTGCGGGTTACATGCCGGCCTATCAGTTGGCCTGTCAGGCTGGTGCGCGGCTAAACTATGACGATGCGAGCGCACATTTTTGCATCGAGGCGTTGCCCACCGGTATGTTCCTCGCGGGCAGCGTTAACAGCGTCCACACGCTGAGCGCGTTACTCGCCGACGGACGTAACGCGGCGCGTCGGGCACTCAGCCATCTCGGTTTTACAGTGGGAGCAGACGAAGCGGTGAGTTGCCATGCGGCAGTCAATCACCCTTGGCCGATCTTTCCTCATCCCAAAGGACGGGACTTTGTCGATTTTGACGAGGATCTGCAGGTTAAAGATATTGTGAATGCAACACGATTGGGATACCGGGATATTCAGCTGGTTAAGCGCTATTCAACTGTCGGCATGGGGCCCTCCCAAGGACGGCATTCAGCACTGCCAACTGCGCGGCTTGTGGCCCGTGCAACCGGACGCTCAGTCAGTGAAACGGGGGTGACGACCGCGCGACCACCGGTCAAGCCCGAGGCGATTGGCCTGTTGGCGGGACGCCGATTTCATCCTCATCGCCGCACAGCCCTCGTCGAACAGCATGAGCAGTTAGGCGCGCAATGGATGCCCGCCGGGCTCTGGAGCAGACCCGCCTTCTATGGTGCGCCGTCAGACAAAGCGCAGCGTGTTGTCGAGGAAGTGCAGGCCGTTCGGGAGGGGGTTGGCCTCATCGACGTTAGTACGCTCGGCGGTATCGATTTGCGCGGGCCCGATGCTGCCGAGTTCATGAATCGCTTTTATACCTATGGCTTTCTGAAGCAGCCCGTTGGACGAACCCGGTATGCGGTCTTAGTGAGCGAGCAAGGCGTCGTCATTGATGACGGTGTCGCCGCGCGACTGGCAGAGGATCACTTTTACGTGACCGCAACCACCGGCGGGGTAGAGCGGGTTTATCAGGAGATGCTGCGGTGGAATGCGCAGTGGCGCCTGCGTGTCGACGTAGCCAATGTGACCGCAGCGTTCTCGGCGATCAATATTGCCGGTCCTGACTCGCGCCAGGTGTTGGAGGCACTCGCAGGTTCGGTCGACCTTAGCGCAGAGGGGTTTCCCTATTTAGGCTGTCGCGTCGGCGAGATCAGTGGGATACCGGTGCGCATGATGCGAGTCGGTTTTGTCGGCGAGTTGGGGTATGAGCTGCATGTCCCCAGTTTGTTCGCCGGGCAGCTTTGGTCGTTATTAGCGACTGCGGGCGCGCCGTGGGGTCTTCGCCCCTTTGGCGTCGAGGCGCAGCGGCTACTGCGTTTAGAAAAGGGCCATATTATTGTGAGTCAAGATACCGATGGCATGACACATCCGTGCGAAGTGGGGCTGGACTGGGCGATGAACCGAACCAAACCCGACTTTGTGGGGCGTCGGTCGGTCGACATTTTGGCCAAGGCCCCGCTGACGCGTCAGCTAGTGGGCTTCTCACTGTCGACAACCGCACCAAAACCGCGCGAAGGACATCTGGTGATGCGCGACGGAGATATTGTGGGCAATGTCACCTCCTGTGAAGTGTCGCCGACCCTGGAGCGGATTATCGGGCTTGCTTACGCGCACCCTGACGATGCGGTGCCCGGAGGCAGTATTTGGGTGCGGACCGAGGGCGGGGTCGCAGTGCAAGCGCGCGTGGAGGCACTGCCTTTTTATGATCCGGACACCGCGAGGCAACTACTGTGAGCGTGCTATCGAGCCCGTTAGGGCTTCGCCACCCCATTGCCGGCGCGGACGGTCTGGCGCTGAGAGACTTGTCGCTGCAGCAGCGATCCGGTGTGCGCGGTGCTGGCGCAAGCGCGTATCTAGTCCAGCAGTCCTACCCTGTGCCGAGTGCGCCCAATCAGCTCGTGTCCACTGGCAGTGGCGCATGGGTGATGTCCCTCAGTCACCGTGAATTCTGGTTGTTGCAACCGGACCAAAAAGCGGTCGCTTCAGCGATGCAAGGGGAAGCACTGGGATCTGAGGTGTGGCCGCTGTATTGCCAGCACAGCCATGCATGGTTGCAGCTGGCCGGTGAGCGGCGCGCCGAGGTGATGGCGACACTTTGTGGGGTTGATCTCTCTGAGGCGGCGTTTCCCGAGGGGAATGTTGTGCAAACTCAGGTGGCACGGGTCACGTCAATCATCGCCCACCACGCGGAGGGTCAAGCTGGCGTGTTCTCGTTGTTTGTCGATCAGTCGTTGGCGGTCTATTTGTGGGAGGCTCTGGAGGATGCCATCACGGGGTTTGATTGCTCAACCTGAGTCACTTTTTAATCCAGATTACCGAAATGATTCGTAGGTCTGTCAATCGTTATGACATTTACGAAATTAAACAACCTGCCTGCGTTTTCGTCGCTAATTTGCACATTAAGTCGCCAATACACTAAAAGGTTGAGACACTTAAATCTGCCAGTATTGGGTCAAAATGAAGCCAGTCGGGTTTCGGAGTAGTGAGTAAGCGTAATGGCAGACATTGAAGAAGCGTTCTTAAACCGTGATCGAAAGGATAAAACCGCCTTTAAGGCGCCGCCCTTTATCCCTCGGCGAGTGCTCAAAGACTTAGGGACAGAAAAGTTAAAGGGAGACCGTTATTTCTCCCGTGAATTTATGCAACAGGAGTGGGAAAAGGTTTGGAAGAAAACCTGGCACTTCGTGATGAAGGCATCAGAGCTTGATCAGGCAGGGGCCTTTTATACCCATGAGTTAGGGAAGGAATCGTTTCTTTTTGTGCGTGGCAGCGACGATGAGATCCGAGGTTTTTATAATGTATGCCGGCATAGAGGCAATCGACTTTGTCAGGTGGAAGAAGGAGTGGTTGACACTTTTACCTGCCCCTACCACGGTTGGAAGTGGAATGATGACGGGTCGTTAAAGCAGGTGGCTGACCCGCACTTCTTTAAGCAATTCGACGAGGGGATACCCGAGGACGAGCTGGGTCTTGTGCCCATCAAAGTCGATGTTTGGGAGGGCTGGCTCTGGTTCAATATGGACAGCGAGTCCTGCCCACTACGAGAATATTTGGGGCCTATCGGAGAGCATCTCGAGACATACCATTTTGAGGATTGTACGGTTCTCGAGTATCAAACCTTTGAGTGGAATGCCAATTGGAAGCATGCTTGGGATGCTTTCAACGAAAGTTACCACTTTGCCGAGTTGCATCCGAATATGGTCAATATCGGAGAAGGGCATGATGTACCGATAGAGCTCTGCGGCATTCATTCACGTATGTTGAATTTCAACCGAACGGTGAGCGAGGTGCTTGAGGACCGTTCAAGTTGGACCGAACTACGGCGTCGTTTTATGCTGAGTGAGGCGGCGCTGGGGCCATCCCCTGATCCTGATGCTGCTCAGAAGAGCGCGATCGAAAGTGATGGCAAGCCCATCGATGCGAAAGACATGCATCTCTATGAAATGGATCATCGTCGATCCATTGAAGGTGAGTCTCATCTCCCTTTTGCGGAGATGAACGACGAGCAGTTGGTTCACCAGTATCACTACAGTTTTTTCCCGGGCGTGACGTTTACGCAAAGCGCTGACGGCGGCGCCATTTTTCGCTATCGACCGCACCCAAGTGATCCGGGACGCTGCTTTTATGACCTACTCATTTTCGCGAATCTGCCGCCGGGAATGGAGGCGCCGGAGCGGCCTGAGCACCAACTGCACCGGTATGACGATGGCATCGATTACGTCAAGGTGTTGGAGAACAGCTTCGACCCAGCGTACTCGAAAGTGGTGGGAGAGGACGCCTCGAATATGCCCACGCTGCAAGCAGGCTGCCAATCAGACAGCTTTCAGGGCGGCATTCTGGGAGATCAGGAGGTGCGGCTCCGGCACTTCCACCAAATCATTGACGGCTTTATCGATGGCTCGATTTCAACCTGCAATCTGCCATCGCAAGATGCTTACATGGAACCAGAGTCATGATGTGTTGCTGTAGGTTGCGGCAATAATAGCTACCAAAATAGCCACCAAAATTGACGTTTATCATTTTTGTAGGGTCAAATGCCACGATCTCGCGACTAGCGTTGCTTAGGGAGAGGCGTCACGCAGAGGTGCCGGCGGAGATTAAACTGCGATGCTGTCTCACTAGATGGTGCTGTCTCACTAGATGGTGCTGCCCGAACGTGTGCGACTGCCGCGTGCCTGAGGTTACTGCGCTGCGGCAAGCAACTCAATCTGGTCGAGCAGGGAATCGGGTACTTCGACACCATTGTCTTGGTGATGCGCCCTAGCTTGCGCACGTCGCTCCCCTGGAATCCGGACGTCGTTACCATCGGTCAATGCACTGCACATCGTCTCGAGGTGACTGACAAAGTCGTCGCTGTAAAAAGTCGGGTCGATAGCGATGATGGTCTGGCCCACATTCGGAGGGCCGCCTTCTGTGGTCGCGAACATTGAGGCTTCGTAAGAGCAATTACTGCCGGTAAGCACGCCTCCCAAAATATCCACCATCAAGCCCAGTCCAAAGCCTTTGGGGCCGCCAACGGGTAGCTGGGCACCTTTGAGTCCGGCTACCGGGTCAGTTGTGGGGTTGCCCTCAGGATCAATGGCATGGCCGGGTTCAATGTCGCGTCCCTCAGCAGCTGCTCGCACTAAGTTAACGCGTGCTGTCGAGGCGGTAGCCATATCGATGACGAGCGGTTCGTCTGATCCTCTGGGCGCTCCAAATGCAAACGGATTGGTGCCGAAAAAAGGCACTTTGCCCCCGTGAGCTGCCAC
>ERZ887942.713-NODE-713-length-25781-cov-72.950400_pt1 | contig 25781 bp, 42 predicted proteins | sample MGYA00521099_ERZ887942 | MGnify/ENA primary metagenome ERZ887942 (study PRJEB32303, sample SAMEA104408605) | aquatic metagenome | biome: Brackish water; feature: Pelagic; material: water | place: Baltic Sea | collected 2014-06-07T06:48:00 | depth 16,251 m ...
CGAGAAATACCCCACCAAGATTGGTCTTGCGGTTGCAAAGAAGATCATGGGTGAATCATTCTCTATTGAAAAAGATATCACTGAGGAAAGGGGTTCATTAAAGAATTCACTGGCAATTCTTGCCAAGGCCGGAGTTAACGGTCGTTTTCCAAATCTAGCGAAACTAGCTCAGGCGATTCGTAAAAATTACAAAGCTATTACTGGTGAGACATACGAAGATTCGGATCAAGTAGCAATGAGCGAAGTCATTGCAGATCTCATTATTCACTATAGATTAGATGGTGAGGATTTTATCGCTGCTTGGGATAAAACAATTAAAGAAGAAGCCACCGAGCTTGAAGAAAAAGAAGGCGAAGAATGGTACACGTGCGAAACGGTTGTCAAATCTAGTGGCCAGCTTTATTCAACCTTCTGGGTTAAGGCCGTAGACTTACGAGACGCAAAGAAGAAGGCCGATAAGGTCTTTAAAGAATTGGTCAATGTAAGCTTTCCTAAAGGTTCTGAGAATAAGTTTACTCTTAGAGTAAAGAAGGGCGACAATCTTGGAACGCTCGTTGCAGATATTATGTCTGATTAATACCACTATGAAACAAGATTTTTACATGGTTGTTATCGAAATATCGGGTAAAAGCATCCCGACTTTAAAGTCTTTTCCCAAGTCAAGAAGCGGGATGAATGCCGCTTATGCCGAGGTAGAGGACAAAGATAGGTGGGCGATTCACGTTGTCGACGGCAAAACAAAAGAGGCAGAACTGGTAGATTCCTCAGATAGGTAAAAGGAATATGCAACCTTACACTGACGAGCACAAAGGAAGAAAAAGGATTAGAACCTTTTCCACGAAAGTGGAATCCGAAGAGCTCGTTTGGCATCGAGATAAAGGTCACCGACAGGTCAAGGTGCTTGAAGGCACCGGTTGGGTCTTTCAGATGGACGAAGAAGTTCCTTTTGAACTAAAGGAAGGAACCGAGTTTTTCATTCCTAAGATGGAATGGCACCGTCTGTTTAAGGCCGGTGACTCTGACCTTGTTCTAGAGATTGTTGAGAAGACGCTTCCTTCCTTTAGGAATATTGCTGAAAGGAAACTTGGCAAAGGATACGGCACCGGCCTTGGAGATTCAACCAAAGACAAACGTCAGGCTCAGTTTAATAAGCAGGCGAAAATGGATGATGACAATCCCGCTGCTTATAAACCAGCGGCAGGAGACGCAAGGGCAAAGACCAAACCCAGTAAGTACACCAAAGCTTATCATAAAAAATATGGTAAGAAAGAAGATCTTGACACAAAGGGTTGGGGAACCGACGGCCTTGCAAACAATTATAAAAAAGCTACACCCGGCCAAACTCCACAAGAGCTGGAAGAAAAGGTTATAAAAGGTCTGCAAAAGAAGGCCGACGAAGCAGGTATTAAGTACGACATCTTAAAGAAAGTATTTGATCGTGGTATGGCTGCGTGGAAAACCGGCCACCGACCTGGCGCTACTCCACATCAGTGGGCCTTTGCCCGTGTTAACTCTTTTATCACTGGGGGTAAAACACAAAAGACAACTGACGCCGATCTTTGGGCAAAGCATAAAGGCAAAAGTGAATCTGCCAACTTAGAAGAAAAGCTTATTAGTCCATCAGCGGCCGCGGCCCTGAAACATAAGTTAATAAAGATCGCCGGCCTTACTTCTAAAACTGCAGAAAAGATAATGGCATTGCCTCAGCCAATGCTGACAGCTGTTATCACTCAACTTCTTTCTGCAGAAGTTCAATACGAATCCGCGGATTGCCCACCTGCTACTCAAGATCTTGAGATTAATACAAAGAACCGCGACGCAACTATAAAGAAATATAACTACGGCCCGTTGAATGTTGATGAGCCTGGTGATTATTGGAAGAAGATCGCGAAGTATTGGGACACACCAGTTGAAGCCGCTAAGAAATCTGTTTGCGCCAATTGCGTTGCTTTTGATATCTCTCCCCGCATGCTTGAATGTATGCCTGGAGAAACCTCTGATGACGACGGCGTTTTAGGTTATTGCTGGATGCATCACTTTAAGTGCCACTCTGCAAGATCCTGTCATACATGGGCCAAAGGCGGTCCAATTGATAAAGATGAAACTTCGTTAGATTGGGGCGATCGAGCCGGCCTTAACGAAGGTGAAGGAGAGCATAAAGGAGAAACGTGGGAACAGGGATTCGAGCGAAGGGTCGTTAAAACCACCAAACCCGAACATCTTGAAAAGGGATTTAAGTGGCGCATTAAAGGTAAAGAGCGTGACGCAATTTCAATCAAGCTTTATAAAGAGAAGCCCGATTTTAAAGAATACACAAAGCAGATGAAACGAGTCGCCGGCCACGAGTTTGGCGGATGATTTAATCAACCCACCACCATGAAATCATTTAAAAACTATTCCTTAAACGAAGAAAGACTAAATCCCAGTGATTTAAAAATAATAGTTTTAACGGCTGCGGAAGAAGGCGAGGAGCCTACCGTGAACCGTCTTGAAGATGCGTGTAAAAAGCAAAACATCGACCTTTATAGAATTGTATCTAATAAAGCGTATGCATCAAAAAAAGACGAGTTAAAAGAAACCCTTGTCATTCATAATTATGACGGAAACGGAAAGAGCTTAGAAATTGAACGAGGGGAAAACGTGGTATGCATCGCGAGAAGAACTGTTGCTACAAGTAAGAACGCAGCAATCCTCCACTCAATGCTTTCTGACCACGGAATCTTTTGTATTAATTCGCCTGAAAGTGTAAAGACCGCAAGTAATAAATTCACCTCTTATATCAATTTCATTAACGATAAAGTTCCTACTCCTAAAACCTGTTTGGTCAGCGATATCGAATACATCGATAAAGCTATTGAAGAGATTGGCGGGAAGTTTCCTCTTGTTTTAAAGGTCACCGAAGGACATGGCGGCAAAGGGGTTATGAAAATCGATTCGCGGGGAAGCTTGGTGTCGGTTATACAAGCCATGCGGAGTGACGATGATAACACTGTTGAATTAATACTTCAAGAGATGAAAAACATTAAAGACGACAGGCGAATTCTGGTATTGAACGGCAAAGCTGTTGCAGCAAGTAAACGTAAAAAGATATCGGGTGATTTTCGTACAAACGTTTCTTTAGGTTCGGCTGCTGAGGCATATAATCCAACTGAAGAAGAAATCGAATTGGCTGTTAAGGCGGCTAAATCTGTTGATTGCTTTTACTGTGGGGTGGATATTATTCAAAGTAATGGTAAGCTTTATGTTCTAGAAGTTAATCCTTCGCCTGGGTCCAAATCAAGTTACTTTGATATAGAAAAAGGAAAGAACATAACAGGAAATCAGCTGATTAGTAAGTTAATAAACAGCATACTTGATAAAGACTGTTGGTCATATCGTACAAAAGAGGTTGGCGTTATTGAATACATGACCTTTCTAAATCCTGCTCTTGAGCCAATGACAGCTAAAATGGATACGGGTAACGGATCCAAAAACTCAGTTGGTGTTATCGACTTAAAGATGAAAGGAAATAAAGCTGAGTTTTATATACAAGGCAACGATGAAAAAATCGTAAAAGAAATTTTACCTAAACTATCTCTTATTAAAAGGAGAGGTGAGGAAGGCAATCCTGAAAAGCGTCCTGTGGTTCTATTTGATGTTAAACTAGGCGATAGAATTTACAAAGATATTGAATTTTCTCTGGCTGATAGAAACAATATGGTCCATCCGATTTTAGTGTCAGCTGCCTTTATGTCGGCATGTAAGTTGAGCGTTAATCCTAATAAAGAATTTACGTGTAGCACTACATAACATTTGTATAAATAACAATATCATATGAAATCATTTAAGAAATATATCTTCGAAGCGGCGGGGAAAAACACCCACATGACGCATATTGAAGATGCAGTATTATACGGAGGAGTTAAAGGAGCGAAGGAAGCAATCTTTGCTCTACGATCTTTAAGAGATATGCTTGCGGGCAATTCCAAAGGCGGTGGTACAGATGTTACTGTTAAGTGGGACGGAGCTCCTGCGGTGTTTGCTGGTATTGATCCAGCCGATGGCCAATTCTTTGTTGCTAAAAAAGGAATCTTCAACAAAGATCCCAAGGTTTACAAATCCGTTGAGGATGTTAAAGATGACACAAGTGGTGATCTACAAGCAAAGCTCATTGTAGCTTTTGAAGAACTTTCCAAACTCGGTATTAAAGGCGTTCTTCAAGGCGACCTGATGTATACAAAATCCGATCTTAAAACGCAAAAGATCGACGATGTTCCTTATATCACTTTCCAGCCAAACACGATTGTTTATGCTGTTCCAGCCAATAGCTCTGGTGGGAAGAAGATTAAAGCTTCAAAAATGGGTGTCGTGTTTCACACGTCATACAGCGGTACTTCATTCGAGAACATGAAGGCTTCATTTAACGTTGACATTAGTTCTCTTAAGTCTGTTCCAAGTGTTTGGTATCAAGATGCTAAAACACCTGATCTTAGTGGTACTGCGCTAATGGATGCAGCCGAGACCAAAGAGGTTACGGCCGCCCTTTCAAATGCTGGCAAGATTTTCCAAAAGATTGCGGGTTCAACCCTTAAAACGATCGAAAACGATCCACAGCTTGCACAAACGCTCGAGACATATAACAATACGTTTGTTCGCCGTTCGGAAGAACTTCCCGCTGATTCAAAGAAACACGTTGATGGACTTCTCAAGTGGTCTGCAGCTCGATTCGAAAAAGAACGTGCAAAGCGTAAAAGCGAGCGAGGCAAAGAAGGCGTTAACAAACGAGAAGAAGAATTTACGAAGTTCTTCTCCCCGCAAAACAAAACAAACCTCACCTTGATATACGATCTGCAAAAGGCTATTGTCACTGCAAAGCTTATTATTATCAAGAAGCTCGATTCCCTTAAAAAGATTGATACATTTATTCGCACCAAGAATGGATTCAAGCTAACAGGTCAAGAAGGGTTTGTCGCGATTGATAAAACAGGTGGTGGTGCTGTTAAACTGGTTGATAGATTAGAGTTCTCTACCAACAATTTCAGTTCTGACGTATTAAAAGGTTGGGACCATTAATTCTTTATAGATATAGTAATAAATGAAATCATTTAAGCAATTTAGCGAAGAAACCGTAAAGCCTTTAGTAATTACTTTTGGCAGATTTAATCCACCTACAGTGGGGCATGGAAAGCTATTTAAAAAGGTTTCATCTATTGCTAAGGGTAATGATTATCGAATTCACGCTTCTCAGTCATCCGACCCTAAGAAAAATCCTTTGAGTTACAAGGATAAGATTAAGTTTCTCCGCAAGATGTTTCCAGATCACGGGAGAAGCTTTATTCTTGACACTACTATCAAGAACATCTTTAACGCAGCAAGTAAAGCGCATGAAGATGGGTATAATAAATTGATCGTTGTAGTTGGGAGCGACAGGGTTAACGAATTTAAAAAGACTCTTGTAAAATACAACGGGGTCAAAGGCCGACATGGAGTGTATGATTTTGAATACGGCATCGAAGTAAAAAGCGCTGGTGCAAGAGATCCGGATTCTGACGATGCAGTTGAGGCAATGAGCGCAAGTAAGATGCGAGCAGCCGCTGCTGATAATGATCTTAAAACCTTTACCCTTGGAATGCCAAAGAACTTCCGAGGAGTTGCTGATTTGATGAATGCCGTTCGTAAAGGTATGGGTTTAAAGGAATCAACAAACTTTAGAAAGCACGTTGAACTTGAAACAACTTCCATCCGCGAGAAGTATATTGCTGGTGAGATTTTTAACGTCGGTGACCAAGTCTTTAATAAAAAAGATGGGCATGAATACGAAATTGCCGAAAGGTTTACCAATTACGTTTCAATCAAAAACGATCAAACCACAAGTAAAGCGTTTATCCAAGACTTAACTTTAATAAATTAATAAATAATCAGTAATCACATGAAATCATTACAAGACGTTCTTAACGAAGACTCCGCTGCTGAGATCCAAGCAGATAAAGCACCAGGCCAAGGGGATTCTAAAAATCTCATTCCTCTTAAAGCAGGTAAGTTTAATAAAAAAAGTTTAATCCGCACTATGAAAAAGCCTGAAGGGGTTATTCAAACGAGCGATGGAAAACAGTTTACAATTGCTCACGTGCGAATTGATGGAAATACAGATAGGTGGGGAGATAAATCCGTCTCTGGTATTGATCAGGATGGCGGTGAAGTAGAGATTAATTACGATGACATCGCGTCATATAGTGAAACATACGATGAAGACGATGGCATGGTTGTTCGCAGTATGACTTATGACGATCCTAATATGCCTAAAAGTAGACTCGATCTTCTCACCGCAATGAAGCGGGAACTCCGAGGCATGAAGGTCGCTGATCTTAAAGCTTCTTATCAGTATATCAAAGGCGCTCATTGTAATACCAAAGACGGTATGCAGGGGATCGGAACAAAGAGAGACATGCTCACAGCAATGATGAAGGATTTGCGAGGCATGAAAAAGGATGCGCTCACAGCTTCTTACGGATATATTAAATCTGCTCATTGCCAACCCCACGAAGGTGATATGGTTAATGCCTCTAGTTGTACAAGCGAAGCTACCGAGCTTGAAGAGATGAAGACCAAGGACGATGAACTTGCGGTGATGATCTATGACTTTATTGGCGCAGACACCGAAGGCCTCCCCCTGAAGACTCTTATTCATCAGGCCGTTGGTAAATACTTTGGCTCGCAGAAAGAGAAAAAAGAAGAAGCAGAAATGCACGAAGGTGGTGATCTTCAAGAAGCTACAATGAGCCAAGGTGTAAAAACAGCGACCCGTCAGATTTATAGCCTTGAGAATTCTCTTAAAGTTGGATCAAATCTGAATAAGGGTATCAATAGATCACTTCAAGGAAAGTACGATGCAGACTTTAAGGAGATGGAAAAATCTATTGGTACGATTATTAATGTTTGGGGAGAGATTGAACGCGATTTCTCTGATCCTGATATGTATGAAGCACGTGTTACTTCAACTAGTACATCCTATTCTCGATACGACGCCACAACTGAGTTGATGTTGGTGGTAAACTCTCTTGTTGATCAAAAGAAACTAAGGACTAAATGGGATTACGATATTGATGAAAAGGGACCAGTTAGTATAGAAGGATCTTCATTCCCTCTGCACAAATCGGCAACACTAAAAATCTTTAACGTGAGGGGCGAAGATCCCTTTACCGTCGAGCAGAAGAATTATCTTATGGATGTTTATAAGCAGTCCCAAAAAGGCAGTGCCTTCGGAAGAGGAAGCAAGTGGCACAAGATGGAATTCTCAAAAGATAGTATGGAAGCCACAGCTAAGATTGACATTCAGCCAAAAGAGATTCTTGACAAAAACTAATATTAAGACATGGCCGAATACACTGATATCTTTGTTGACCAAGGGAGTAACTTCTCTGACACTATTGAGGTTACTAATGCTAGCCAAGCAGCAACAGATTTAACGGGGTATTCTGCCCGAGGAGAAATCCGTAAGTCTCCTACCGCTTCTCTTGCCGCCACCTTTACCGCTGTGATTGACTCTGATCCAACGACCGGAGTTGTTACTATCTCGTTAAGCCCAGCAGAAACCTCTTCATTAAAAGCTGGAAGGTATGCGTATGACGTTGAGGTTTACATTGACGACTCTCCTGAGACAACCGTTCTCAGAATTAGTGAGGGGCAGATCCACGTCACTCCTAGGGTAACCCAACCTTAGTAAAAAAACTTTCTTTTTTCCTTTACAAGCTTAAAGGATTATGGTATAATAGATCTATGGTCGTTAAGGATTCTACTAGGATTCAATTAACTCTATTACCAAAGGTTCCCAAAGGGATCTCTATTATCAATCAAAAGGACAAAGATGGTTAAAACATTATCAGATTACATAATGCACTTAAAAGGTGCAATGCCTTTAAGTATGTGTGACGCTCTTATTAAAACTTATGATTCTATTCATAAAGAGGAAAGAGTGCAAAGAAAAAACAGGATCTTAAATTTTGAAGAAATCAATATGCTCGATCATCCTTCCTTTGCCCCCTATCGAACTCCAATAGGCCAACTGATGCGATCGGTGAGTAAGTTTTACATGGATAAAACTCATAACATTCTTCGCGATAGGCTCCCTTGTTACGAAGCCTTAAAGGACTATGAAGCTCCTAGAATAAAAAGATACGAACCGAATGAAGGCGTGTTTGATTGGCATTTCGATGCGGCGGATCAGCAGTCTTCCAAAAGGGCTATCGTCATGTTTTGGTATTTGAACGATGTAAAGGAAGGCGGTGAAACGTTATTCGATATTGGAGAAGAACTCGCAATTAAGCCTGAGGCTGGATCGGTTTGCGTATTTCCTCCGACTTGGAACTTCCCGCATAAAGGTGCAACACCGATATCAAATCCAAAGTATTGCGTTTCTTCTTACGTTTGGCTTCCCTCCGAACTTGGCCCTTGTGATTAGTAGCTGATATATACTATATGATCAGCAATAGTAATCTCAATGCGTCTAACTTTAATTTATACGCCGCGCAGAATTACACCAATCCAAGGGTTCTGAACGTAGATGAGTTTTACGACGATCTTTACAGATTCAAATATCTTAAGAAGCTATTTACTAGATATGAGAACGGCAACGGTCTGCAGGAAAGGTTGATACTCAATCACCTTATTTTGATCTATAATGTCTTTAAAATGGAGGCTGCGACCAACATGTGTTTCTTTAAGATAAACGAAAAAAGTTGGCCTGCATTAAAAACATTTATTCTTTTTCTCTCATATATTAAGGAAGAAGATTTTATAAATATACCTAGCGACTTATATGTGGCTAAGAAACTACAACAAGTTTAACCAATGCTTTCATTAACAGACAGATTCTACGCCCTCCGATTTTTACGATTGTTGACTACACCCTGGAACAAAACCGGCGCTTTTAAAGCCGGCATTGTTGGTGAAAACGGAGAGGTATTGCGTAAGGCAAAGGGCGGCGCAGACAAGAAGGTTTATAACATTTTTCATAAGCTTGTATATAATATCAAAAGGCTTCTTAATAAAGTACCCGTAGTAGGAAAGTCCACGTTGGCCAGTTATGCTGCTGCGCTGTATTTAATTAAAGAACACACAAATCTAACAGACGAACGTTTGGGAAATATTATTGAAGAAGCGTATGGGTTTAATCCTAGTTATGATATTCTTGATGAAGATTCCTCCTCTCTCTTAGATGCAGGCGGTTGTTTAACACCAGGAAATTACGAGTTTTGCGAGGAAACAATTTATTTTAAAAACGGCGATTCGGCACCAGGCCGCGAAAGCATTATAACAGTAACTGAAGAAAACGGGTCTCCTATTGGATCCGTATTCGGCCATTCAATGTTTAAGCTCATCGATGCAAATACTGGTTCTGCTGCAATCGTTTCAAACACCCAACTTAATCCAATAACAAACTAAATTTACATGAAAGAAGATATGATGGCGACAGGCTCAGTGGCGTTTAAGCCAAGGCCAATGTTAACAAAGGCTAAAGATGGAAAGGGGACTTATTGTTTAAAGCGTCCATCGCAAGGAGCAAACTGGAAGATGTTTGTCGTTTGTTCAGAAACTTTCAATAAATTCGAGACCGGCCGATTCAAGTTTGAACGGTGGGCTAAATATCTCAACCTTCAGGATGAGACAGAAAAGGCAGTATACGACTATGCCACTGCTAACTGCAAGAAAACAGTCGTTCTTCAATGCTCTGAATCTGGAGCGCTTAGAGCTATTCGTAGACTCGATAGAGTATAACACGTAAAGCTCAACCTTCAATAATACCTCTGCTTTTTTATTTACAGCAGGGGTATTATTTTGTATAATAGTCTAAACCCCACAACAATAGTACTCGTATGCCAACAATTTTTGAAGAACAAATCAGCCGGAAACCAAATCGCTATCCATGGACAGAAGACTTTATTGAGTCAATGCATAATGGTTTTTGGACGGATAAAGAATTTAGTTTTAAGTCAGATGTCCACCAATTTAAAACAGAGCTAACAGATCAGGAAAGGGAAATCATTGTACGAACCCTTTCAGCAATTGGTCAAATTGAAGTAGCGGTCAAAACCTTTTGGGCCAAGCTTGGTGAAAACCTTCCTCACCCAGCACTGCAGGACCTTGGCTATGTTATGGCCAACACCGAGGTGATTCATAATAATGCGTATGAGCGGCTTCTTAGTGTTCTTGATATGGAAGATATCTTCGAGGAGAACTTAAAACTTGACTGGATTCAAGGTCGGGTAAAGTATCTTCGTAAGTATACTCACCGATTTTACAAGGATAGCAAAAAGCAGTATCTTTACGCTCTTATTCTTTTTACTTTATTTGTCGAAAACGTTTCGCTGTTTAGCCAATTCTATATTATCAATTGGTTTGCCAGATATAAGAACGTGCTAAAGGACACCGACCAACAGGTCAAATATACCCGCCAAGAAGAGAACATCCACGCAATGGTTGGAATGAAGATAGTGAATACCATCCGCCACGAGCTCCCTGAGTTATTTGATGAAGAGCTTGAAGAAAGAATTGGTGGTGAAGCACTTGAGGCATTTAAAGCTGAAGCCAAAATTGTTGATTGGATGATTAACGGTATTCAAGAACCTGGCCTTAATGCTGAGATTGTTAAAGAGTTTATTAAGAATAGAATTAACCAGAGCATGGACGGAATCGGATTTAAGAAGCCTTTTGAAATCGACCAAAAGCTTATTGCCGAAACAATGTGGTTTGAAGAGGAGCTACATGGAAACAACATGACTGACTTTTTTCATTCGCGTCCAGTAGAATATTCTAAGAAGAACCAAAGCTTTGACGAAGACGATCTCTTTTAATCTGAGTGATATATAATAATCTAAATGGATCATGGATAAGTATTACTGGCTCAACAAATCTTCTCGAACATTCCTCGAGAGAGGTTATCTTCTTGAAGGCGAAACGCCTGAGCAGCGCTGTAAAGACATTGCTGACCATGCAGAAAAGATTCTTGGTATAAAGGGATTCTCCGATAAGTTTGAAGAATACCTCGGCCAAGGTTTTTACTCGCTTTCTAGTCCAATCTGGAGCAACTTCGGTCGGGAGCGCGGTTTACCAATTAGTTGTTTTGGATCCTTTATTGACGACTCGCTTGAAGAGATCGCAGGAGCCAAGCTTGCCGAAGTTTCCATGATGACCAAATACGGAGGCGGAACATCCGCATACTTCGGTGCGTTACGTGGCCGGGGAGCTCCTATTAGTACTGGGGGAACAAGTACTGGTGCGGTTCACTTTATGGAGCTTTACGACAAGCTTATGAGTGTTGTGTCTCAAGGGAACGTTCGTCGTGGTTCCTTTGCTGCTTACCTTCCGATTGATCATACTGACATTGAAGAGTTTCTGAAGATTCGTGGTGAAGGGCATGAGATCCAAGAGATGAGCATTGGTGTTACCATCTCTGATGAGTGGATGAAATCAATGGTTGAAGGCGATAAAGAAAAGCGGCGTATCTGGGGATTGGTTATCAAGAAGCGATTCGAGAGTGGGTATCCTTATCTGATGTTCTCGGATAACGCCAATAACGCAGCACCGCAAGTGTATAAAGACAAGGGTAAAACCATTCATGCTAGTAACCTTTGCAACGAGATTATGCTCAGCTCGGACGTGAATGAAAGCTTTGTCTGCAACCTCTCCTCGCTTAACCTTGAGAGATGGGACGAGATTCAAGTAACAGATGCGGTGGAAACTCTAACGTATTTTCTTGATGCTGTTATGTCTGAGTTCATAACCAAGACAGAAGGTATCCCTCACATGGATGCGCCTCGTAATTTTGCTATCTCTCAACGTGCTCTTGGTATCGGCGTTCTTGGTTGGCATTCTTATCTGCAACAGAAACATATTCCGTTTGAAGGTTTGCAGGCCCAGATGCACAACAGCCAAATCTGGAGTACTATTCGTATTCGAACAGATGTAGCTTCAGAAGAACTTGCAGTTGTATACGGTGAACCATCACTTCTTGAAGGTTACGGCCGACGGAACGTTACCACACTTGCTATTGCGCCGACAACTTCAAGCTCGTTTATCCTCGGCCAAGTATCTCCAAGTATCGAGCCGCTCAATTCAAACTATTTTACAAAGGATCTAGCAAAAGGAAAGTTTACCTTCAAGAATCCTTATCTCAAATCGTTGCTTCGTGAAAAGGGTCTAGACACACAAGAAGTATGGCTAGAGATTCTTCAACATGGTGGTTCTGTTCAGCACCTTGCCGAATTAAGCGAAGAAGAGAAAGATGTATTTAAAACCTTTGGTGAGATATCTCAAAAGGAAATTGTTATTCAAGCCGCACAACGCCAGAAGTTTGTTGACCAAGGACAAAGCTTGAACCTGATGATTCCACCAAAGGCCAAACCAAAAGAAGTAAACGAGCTGCTCATCTATGCGTGGGAATGCGGAATCAAAGGGATGTATTACCAAAGATCTGGGAATCCCGCTCAAGAACTAGCACGCTCGTTAAACACATGTAAATCGTGTGAAGGATAGAAAAAAATGATAAAATGATTACTGATCACCGATGCACTAATTGCAACCAGCGTTACGAAATCACATGGAACGACAATGAAGAAGCTTCTTTCTCCGACGTTGAAGATACCGATATAGACTACGACGATTACGACAAGGAAGAATTTCCACAATATTGTCCCTTTTGCGGTACACACGAGAGCTACGACGGATCGCTTTAATTATGTGGGTATATCAAGGCGAAGAATTTACGTCAGAGATGATTGGCGATTTTGTTGGCTTTGTGTACCTTCTCACCGATACCGAAAACGGTAAGAAATATATCGGGAAAAAACGTTTTACACGGAAGATAACTCGACCCCCGCTTAAAGGAAAGAAGCGCAAGCGGCGATCAATCGCTGAAAGTGATTGGCAAGATTACTATGGATCTAGTGCTGAAACAATCGAGATTGTAGAGACGTGTGGTGGAGAACGATTTAAGAGGGAAATACTTCACCTCTGTTCCTCCCTTGGTGAGATGAGCTATGGTGAACTTTATTACCAAGTCAAACATAAGGTTCTTTTTGATGATAATTACTATAATAAGTTTATAGGATGCCGCATTCACGCAAAACACCTGAAGAGCGCTGACCCTGATTCCTTTGAGGATTTTTAACACTTTATTATTTACATTTGTCCCAAAATATGGTATAATAATAGTATCAACAAATTAATCGCATACTAAAAAACCAAAAATGATTATCGTAGACTTCTCTGGAATCTCAATCTCTACTGTGTTCGCACAGCCCAAATCCAATATTGACGAAGACTTAATGCGGCATATGATTCTCAACTCACTGAGAATGTATAACCTGAAGTATCGTGGTGAATATGGAAAGCTTATCGTCGCTTGTGATGCAGGCAGTTGGCGTAAAGGCCCCTACCCTGAATATAAAGCTGCTCGTAAAAAGAATCGAGAAAGCTCAGATATGGATTGGAAATCAATCTTTGAGAGCATTAACAAAGTAAGGGATGAGATCGACGAATATCTCCCATTCCCCGTGGTGCAGGTAAGTAACGCTGAAGCCGACGATGTTATTGCGACGTTGGTCGAGACGACACAGGAGTTTGGCAATCACGAAAAGGTTATGATCATCAGTGCTGATAAAGATTTTATCCAACTTCAAAAGTATGATAACGTGACTCAGTTTAGTCCTCTTACTAAGAAACTTATAAAGGATACCAATCCACACAAGTATCTTTTCGAGCACGTGGTTCGTGGTGACAGCGGAGATGGCGTTCCTAACGTTCTTTCGGCCGATGACGTATTTGTTTCTGAAGCCCGCCAAACCCCGTTGAGAGCTAAGAAGATCGAAGAATGGTACAAGGCTTCTCGTAAAGGCGACATGCAAGAGATCCTTGATGAACAGACATATCGCAATTACATTCGCAACAAAAGTATGATCGACCTTTCGCAAATTCCAGAAGATGTGACACGTCGAATCCTAGAAGAATACGCTAAAAAGGAAGTTAAGCCAAACGGAAAGGTTCTTAACTATCTCATTACTCGTCGTTGCAGCCAGCTTGTAGGGTGTGCAGAAGAGTTCTTTATTAAATGATATATAATATTAGAAAACAATACAACGTTTAACATGAAACAGACACCGAAAAATAATAGGACTAAACTCCCTCACGAATTATTTCAACTTTGTGATGAAGCCGATGGCGTCGCAGGGCGGGTTGAGCTTTTGCAACAGCACGCTACATTTGGAATTAAAACACTTCTTCAAGCCAACTATAAAGAAGGTGTTGAATTTGATCTTCCAGACGGCACCCCTCCTTATAAAGAAAACCAATCTGTGCCAGGCGATCAAGCCCGCCATTTCGAAAAGCTCGTCAAGAATTTGCGGCACCTTGTCACGCAATCCACAATGTCTTCTGTTAAAAAGGAAATCATGTATATCAAGCTTCTTGAATCATTAAGTGCTGCAGATGCTGAGATTCTTGCTGCTGTAAAGGATAAGAATCTCAAAAGTCTTTACAAGTCTCTTACTGAAGCGACTGTTCGTAAAGCGTTTCCAACACTACTGGGCGACAAGTAGAATGACCTACATATATTATTGCGAAACCTGTGGTGAGGATTGGGAAGAAAGCCATCGGATGGATAACAGAGATGATCCCGTCGGAGAACCATGCCCGCACTGCGAGTCTGGAAAGAAAAAAAGAAAGGCCACGGCGGTGCAGCTTTCCTATGCTGGTACTAAGTCGATGATTCGCAGAGCGGGCGGGGATTGGAATTGTTTGCTTAAAAAGATTCATAAGAATTCGGGTAAGCAATCTAAGATTCATCACGAATAGAATAGACACCGCAGTACTCTGCAAAAACAATATGGCCTGGGAAGAAGAAGACGAAGAAGACTTTAATCTGGAAGAAGAGCACTGGGAAGTTGTTACAGAACACCTGTTCTGCGTATTAAGATCTTTGAAAGCCGAGGGATACTCTAACCTAGATATTCTAAAAGCCATATCGTTTATAACGTGTGACTTAACTCAAAGTATGGTAAAGGTAGAAGATGATAAATTAGATTAATCAGAATGAATACAAATAATACAAGCCCCAACACTTTAGGAATGGAGGATCTTTTCAGCGGAGGAAAACCAAATAACTTTTCTGGCGAATACGGATCCGTGATGGAATTTTACCTATCGGGAAATATCGGAGAAGCCTCTGAATACATCGAATGGTTTCATAAGATTCGCAACGCGCGACAGACCGACGTAATCAACATTCATATTAATTGCCCGGGTGGAAATCTCTTTACAACTGTTCAGTTTCTTCAAGTTCTTAAGGAGTGTCCCGCACACATTATTATGAACGTGAGCGGAGCGTGCATGAGTGCGGCAACGTTGATCTTTCTTGAAGGGGATGAATACATAATCAATGAGCATTCCGCCTTTCTTTTCCATAACTACAGTGGAGGCATGATTGGAAAGGGAGGGGAAATGTATTCAAACGTGGTTCACGACCGCCAATGGTCTGAGAGTCTTTTCCGTTCTCAATACGAAGGCTTTCTGACTGCTGAAGAAATCGACCAATTGATGGACGACAAGGATATTTGGATGGATGCACAAAGCGTGGGAAACCGGCTTCGAGCAAAAAACGATGCTGAAGAGGCTGCAGCCGACGCCGAACTAAAAAAGAAGACCACTAAAAAGAAGTCCACTAAAAAGAAGACCACTTGATTATGAAACCAGCAGACCCAAACTACAAGTTCAGTGAACGGCTCGCCTTGACCATTTTGGTTGAGACTGGACACGATATCCCAGAAGAAAGCGAACCATGGGTTCTACCAATCGAGTCTGAGTACAAGCGGATTCAAGCTAAAGAGTCGAAGCTATCTTCACGAAATAGGAAGGACCTTTCGTCCGCGTATGAAGCTCTTCTTGATATTAAAAAGAAGGAAGCTGAAAATAAAGAAACCGCGAAAGGCATTTAAGAAGAGAAAAGAAATCATTATCATTTGGGTATAGTATATCGCAGGGTTTAAGACCAACCTTAAAATAGAAAGAATAAGATTATGGAAACTGAAACAGCGATTATAGTAAATGGCATCTTGATGATTGTATTTAGCTTAGGGTTCTTATCATACACCGTATGGTTGGGGTTCAAGGTTGTAAGATTATCAGGAGAGCTTACACAACTTGTTCACGAAGTCAATGAGCATGTTGACGCATTAGAAAGAACAATCGACTCTGGAAACGATGAGGTTTGGAGAAACTTCGACAAAGTAGATTCCAGATTCGATCAAAGAATAACCGACGAACTCAGAGAGGTTTGGAATGAATTTGAAGTTCATAACAACCGTTTTGTTGAAATCGAAAGTGTTCTAAACAACACAAACAAAGACTAACAAATAAGTCTTATTCACTGTTGATATACTATACCTTCTTTATTATGGATCAATTTAAAAGGCACCTCTCCTCCCCTTCTTCTTTCGCCAAGATTTATATTAGTGGCCCAATTGACGTGATCAAGCAAACATGTCGGCATTGGTGTAAAGAGTATCCGAGTTGCGTAAACGTTTCGGAAACATCTTTCATATACTGTGGCGGTGAGGAAACCGGAGCCATTGTTGAGTTTCTCAATTATCCTAAATTTCCCCGCAGCGATAAAGAGGTTTTTGCCAAAGCTAAAGCATTGGCGTTTAAGCTAAAGGAAACCACAGCTCAGGATAGCTTTCTGATAGCCACCCCCGAAGCCGCTCATTGGTGGAGTGACAGAGAACAGAAGTGGAGTTCCTCTGAGCTGGTCGAATCGTCTTTATAACGATTTTGTATCAAATTAGGCATTTTTGTACCTTTTTCGGCAAAAATACAAAAAAATCACCTTTTTAGCACTTTATTATTTACATTTATCCCAAACTATGGTATAATTATAATGTAACAGTACTATTAATCTATATTATGAAAACAACGACCCAAGACCAAGTGAAGAAGCTACAAGAACCACGCTCGCCGAGCGGCATACGATTTCGTCTTAAACCAAACGGATGTGTGGAGATCGTCACGGGCAATAGATTCGAAATTATTAACCTCGAAAATGGTGAAACCGTAGGGGGGAACGTCACGCACCTAGAGGAAGTTCGCAAGAAAGCCATCGATTTCGCGTTTGATGACGAGATCAGGATTGCGCCCGACCTGCTTTTTTGTGGAAAATAACTAGAAACAAGCACAACAAATTATGAACAAAAAACATGACAAACGACACGGCGGTCCCTTTGACCGAGGCTCGGCAGATTCCTACTACCGAAGAGCTCGGATCCCTCATTATTACATGGGTGGCACCGCTACTTCTGTTAAGGTATTAGCAGAGGACATGACGAAAGATGAGCTTGAGGCTTACTGTGCGGGATGGAGAGAAAACGAGGAGCTCGGTGATTTCAAAGAATATAACTAGAAACACGCACAGCAAATTATGAACAAAAAAGACGGTGTTGTATACCATATCACATACACGGACAAGGTCAGCAAGATCCAACGACAAGGGTTAACGAGGATGAACACATCCAATTGGGTAGTGGCTGGGACCAAGGGACGATACGGCAATGGAGAGGTGTACGCATTCCAAGTATTTGAAGACGCCATCAAGTGGGGATTAAAGATGGATTGGGAGTTCAATCAAAAATTCGGCAGTGGCAAGATTTCAGTATTGACTGTAGCTGACGATGGCCAGTGGGATATAGATAAAAATGATCCGCTAGGACAAGCAATGAGCAAAGGCCATTGGTACAAACGCAATACGCCGATTGCAGCAAAGAAGATACTTTCAACTCAGATCGTAACAAAAGATTTACTCTAAACATGAAAACCCTTTCCTGAAAATCGCATGAGGGAAAAACTAGAATACTGGATAGGAATCACAGAGCACACCTGCGATTCTGAGCATCCTATCGGCTCCTGTCTCAAGTGCGATCTCGATGAGATGCTTGTTGAGATCCAGAAGGATTTGCTTTCCCGAGTTGATTTTTATAAAAAACTTGCGAGTATTGCGTTTCTCGACGAAGCACAAGATGCAGACGATCCGCCTAAAGATAAGTGGGATTCTGAACATGATGAGCGCTTGATTCTCAGGCGAACGACTAGCGATAATTGAAATGGAAACCGATTTATTTACAGAAACCGCCGAAGAGAAAGAGGCTAAAAACTCATGGCGCCAACTCAATGGAAAGGCGGTGCAATACGCGGACAGCATTAAATTAAAATGGAATGGAGTCTATTACGAATGGGTTGTAATAGACCCGATCACAACCGATAAATAAAATATGAATACGGAACCTAAAGAAGCTTCTTTGTTGCTACAATACAAAGTCTTGAAACGTGATCTTGACGAACTCTTGGATGCATCATCGCACCGCCGCCAAAACCAAAACCTTGACTATTATCAGCGGTGTAGCATTCTTAGGGATGGAGTAGAGGTTATTTCAAAGAGATGCGCGCATGTTATTGAATTAATTGAGCAGGAAAGCTAGATGGAACAACACCTTGATACCGGTATCCTGAAATGGAGAATCAAAAACCCCGATTAGAATTTACTTAAAGACAACAACCTATATGAAAAAATCATTACTTCTTTTCTCTCTTACACTTACATCTTTTATGTCGGTGGGAGTAGCAAAACCAAAGACGGTGCCGTCCAAAACAAAAGCCCCTAAGACTGATCTCAAAGCAATCTTTTCAAAACTAAAGACACCACAGACGACCAAAGCAAAAGCCCCTAAGACTGATCTCAAAGCAATCTTTTCAAAACTAAAGGTGAAGAGCTTACCAAGTCCTTCAAGAATCTCAAACATTGCATCCCGTGATGTTGGTACCTTTTATAAAAAAGGTGTTGGCCTGCAATGCGCCAATTATGTTTCACACGTAGTTGAAAGAGCGGGAGGATCTCCTCCTGCCGGAAAGGCATCCGCAAGGTCTTGGCTTAAGTGGGGTAAGAAGGTTTCCCGCGCCAACCTTAGGCCTGGTGATATTATCGTCACAACCCGAGGAAGAAGTTCCCGCAGTGGTCATATCTTAATTTACAAAGGCAATGGAAAGGCCATTCACCGTTCTACTAAATACAAGCCAATTGGTGAGATCCCTCTTAATAGCTATAGTTCAAAGATCATTGGTATCCGAAGAATTTCGTAATGGCCAAGATAAACGTCTTTTACAGCGAGGACTGCCAAATGTGTCCTCCGTATCTTGACGATCTCGACCAGCTATCAAATAGATTTAACCACAGCTGTGAAACCATATCGCTTCAGGGCAATCCTTTAGCGGTAATGAGCGTTCTTCAGCACCTAAGAGCAACGGGTCACACAATATCTTCTCTTCCGTTTTTCACAGTATCAGATGGAGAAAATACATATAGCTACGAAGGGCTTCTTCCTCCGCACGTTTTGGATGAAGTGTTGAAGAAGTTCTGGAGGGAATGATTCCTCTAGCTCAATATGAGAAAACGGATCGGCTATTACTTTTGCTGAGGCAATTTTTTCAGCAAGGTGAGTTGCGATTGAATTCATTTAATTCTTTTCCTCGACAAGATCGCCGACCTGCTTGGCAGTCTTCCAGACCCTGCCGCCGTTTTCTTTACAGTAGTCGAGCATCTCTTCCTTTTCTCCAACCGCCTGTACCTTTCTGTCAGAAACTACTGCATAATGGAGTTCGGCATCAGTACCAACCGCGTCTTCTCCAACCTTAATGGTTTTGACTTGTTCGGTCTGAACTTCTTCTACGATTCGGTGGTAAAGCATGTCGTCGTCGTTCCACTTCCATTCTTTGGGATTAAAGAAAGACTTTTTGCGGAGCTTGGAATATTCGTCGGAAGAGATCCTGTTTGTTTTGTCGAGCTTTGCCTTAGTCATTTCTTTAAGTTCGTTAGCTTCTTCTTTAATCGACTTCAGCAAATTATATGCTGCGTTTACAAGCGGATCTTGAGCTGTGTATTCCTGAGAGTTTTTCATATAAAACTATTTATAACAAACGGAACTTTATCCTTTACAAGATTAAATTTTTATGGTATAATAATATCAACAAACAACTATGACTCACATTCACAGGACTGTACTTCAAAAGAAGTGGAAAGGACGGAAGCACATTGCTCAGTTGTGGTACGATTACAGCACATCTGAGATTGATTTTCCCTACCTGACCAAAATTAATATGTATCCAATCTCAGATGATGGTATAATTGGCGGATGTATCTCTTCTGTTAGTACTGATGGCAAAGGCGAGAGCAAGATTACACTTGATGATAGATACACGTGCCTGATGATACTAATCGCCGATGGAGTAATTGACAGCGAACTGGGTCGATAAATTTATCTATGAAAAAAATTATTGCGATTGCAGGAAACGCTACATGCGGAAAGGATACTCTTTTTCGCGCTCTTAAACACGAACTCGAATCACATGCGCCGTGGTACCTTAATGATGGCCGCATCGAACGAATTGCATTTGCCGACGCATTAAAAGAAGAGGTTGATGAGTTTCTAAAGAAAACGATTGGTATCAGTGCTTGGACATCTAATCCAGATGAGAAAAAGATTATTCGCAAATTTCTTATCTTCTGGGGTACTGAGTTTCGACGAGAGCAAGATGACATGCATTGGGTAAAGCTTTCTGCTGAAAAGATGGACGATCCCAATACCATATACATAGTTACCGACCTACGGTATGAAAACGAATATCGTTGGATCAAGGAACAAGAGGGAACCGTGATTTACCTTGACAGATACATCAATAAAGAAGGGACACTGGTTGCTCCTGCCAATCATTATGAAGCGGAGAATAATAAATTTCTTAAAGCCAATGCCGACCTCCAACTCGCATGGCCAACATTTGATGAACATGACGTGCAGGCTCAACGAGCTTTTGTTCGGCAACATGCTTCTCCTTATCTCCATTTAAACAACCTAACCTTTACAAAAAACAAAACCAAATCCAAGAATGAATAATACACCTAAACTGTGCTTTATTGACACAGAGACTACAGGACTTTGCTCTAAGAAGAATAACATCTTCCAGATTAGTGCTAAGATTACCAACCCCGATGCAAGTGAAATACTTGATGAAATTAATCTGAAGTTCGTCCCGCATTCGCTGGAAAGCTATGATGACGGCGCACTAGAAAAGACGGGAATGACACTCGAGGAGCTTGGTTCGTTTCCTCTTTCTTCTCCTGATGCCTTTAAGCAGTTTACCGATTGGTTAGCAACTCATGTGAATCGTTTTGATAAAAAGGACAAGCTTCAATTCCTTGCCTACAATGCTCCGTTTGATGTTGAGTTTGTTAGGCAGTGGTTTTTGAAGAATAACGATAATTACTTTGGTTCCTTTTTCTGGAATCCTGCTATCTGCGTTATGCAGGCCACCGCTTGGTTTGTTCAAAGTGTTCGCTCAGCATTTCCTAATTTTCAACTTGGAACCATCTGTAAATGCGCTGAGCTTGGCTGGGATGAGGAGTCGGCTCACGACGCTGATTATGATGTGGCAAAAACGGTGGAGCTTTATCGCTATTTAAGGGAAAACCTTTCCCAGTTGTGAAATCGGGTGAAATTCCTCGATTTACTGAAATTCCCATTTTGCTTTGCCGGAATGTAAGAAATTTGTGCCAAAATGGATACAAACCGAAAAAAAGTGAAAAAAAGTGAAAAAAAGTGAAAAAAAGATGATTTTTTAACACTTTTCTATTTACATTTATCTCAAACTATGGTATAATTATACTGTAGCAATACTACTAATCTAAAACAACACACTATATTATGTCACTCGAACGAGCAAATGAAATGGTCAAGTTCCTCAAAAACCTTAACGAGGAAAGAACGAATGCCGGTGAAACCACTGGATTCAAGTCACGCGAACTGTACGACGTTGGAATGACCTACGGGGTCTCCAACATGGAGATGTTGCAAACCTTCCTTGGTAAACGTCGGGCAATCAGCCGAGGTCGGTACCTTCCCGAAGAGCTGAGCGAAAAGCAGGTTCAATCTGCTAAACCCGCTAAAGCAACCCGTAAGCGCAAGGTGACCCCGACCATGGATTCAGTGGTTGCTGCTGTGCAAGCTTCCAAGAACTTCACACCATCCGCACGGAAAGTCAATCGGTTGGCGATGATCAAAGAGATGGTACTCCGAAAAGAAGCTGAAGCAATGGCTGAAACGGCCACCGAGGATTTTTCTGATAAAGAAGAAAAAAGTTTCGACAAAGGGGATTCTCCTGAAGAATCCAGCTTCGAGTTCGCACCAATTGCACCCAAGCGGGCCGACGTTGAGGAAGAATTCGCACTGCTTGAAACATACATTTAATACGACACCTATCAATATCCCATCCACCACCACAATGAAAACCACACACAGCAAAGACGCAATCCAGTGCGAGGAGAGGTTTGAAACCTTTGAAGAAGCTCGAGCGGCTGCAAGAGCGAGCGGGAGGAAAACCGCAGGGGCATATTTCTTGACGAGAGGCGCAAACGGCCGTGGCTGGTGCTACCGTTACCTTTACTACCCAAACGCAGCAAACCTGTAACACCACAATGAAAACCAAATATACTATGAAGATTAAATACTCCAAGTACGGCAAACGCTCTAACAAGGAAGGCAATCGTTGGGTTGGTTCTAGCATGGGCGGAAGCGTGGTCGCGACCATTACAGGTTACACGCAGCCCGTTAAGGTAGTCAGACTGACAGCAGGAGCCAGCCAGAAGGTCGGCGACGTTGTGCGCATGACGTTGATCAACGACGTAGATGGAAACCCATTGGAGATGGGCAACAAACTTATATGGGAGTTGGGCGAAGAGGTAGAGCACATAATGGTATTCCCAGACCAACCTGGCTGGGATCAGATGTTTCACCAATTCGATGTCCCTAAACGATACAAGCTTTAAATAAGTAACACACCACAATAAAAACCAAATATATTATGAAATCCAATAGTAAGAACATCCTTGCTGTCGCGCTAATTCTATTCCCAGTAATCGCCTTTTCCACTCCTCGTAAAAAGCGAAACTTTGAGCCAATCCAACCAAAGCAGGTTATCAAAGTAATCGTAAAGGACACAGAAACGGTTCACAGAAACAAGCGAAGATTTAAGGTAATCGAACGAAAGCAGGTTATCACAGTAATCATAAAGGACAGTGAGACCATTCGTAAAGGTCCGCAAGTCTTTTACGGACCACACGGAAAAATCGAGCTGCCCTTTGAATCTTCTGAGCCAGAGAACACTCTCTTCCCAACCCTTTCCTTTAAGTAGGAGTATGAGCCACCTTAGCTCAGGGGTAGAGCAGCTGATTTGTAATCAGCAGGTCGTCGGTTCGAACCCGACAGGTGGCTCCATTTTATTTTAAACGTAATGAAAATCGAGAATCAAGACCAGCTTGCAGCCTGGGAAGTCCACAATCAAGTCCACAGTCAAGTCCGGAATCAAGTCTGGGGTGTAGTCGGGGATGTAGTCTGGGATGTAGTCATGAGTCAAGTCGAGGATGTAGTCTGGGTTGAAGCTCTGGGTGGAGTCAGGGATACAGTCGGGAATGTAGTCGAGAATGTAGTCGGGAATACTTTGAAAGAATATAATAAAAAATGAGAATGCAGTACCTACACCAAGTTCGCAATCAGGCCCGAAGTAAAGTCTGGGATGCAGTCGAGGATGCAGTCGAGGATGCAGTCTCGCGATCAGTCCATGGTCAAGTCCGAGGTCAAGTCAGGGATGCAGTCAGGAATGCAGTCTCGCGATCAGTCCATGGTCAAGTCCGAGGTCAAGTCTGGGATGCAGCCATGAATACTTTGAAAGAATAATATAATAAAAAACGAGAATGCAATACCTAAGCGTAAGCGAAGTTAACGATCAAGTCTGGGACGCAGTCGAGGATGAAGTCTGGGTTACAGTCGAGGATGCAGTCGAGGATGAAGTCTGGGTTACAGTTGGGAATGCAGTCGGGGTTACAGTCGGGAATGTAGTCCGAGGTCAAGGCGCGGCCGCAGTCCGAGGTCGAGTCATGCAACTTAATGAAGATTTGCATTTACATTCCGTAAAAAGTTTGGTATAATTAATGGTATGGAATTTGATAAGATTGTAATGGACATGGAAGATGCCATTTATGCTGAGATTGAAGAGCTGAAAAAGGACGCGGTTCGCCTTGACTGGCTTATTGAAAATAATAAGATATCCTTTGACGCCGTAAAGCGAGAAGACATTGACGCGGTGATGAAACTAAGTGAGTATAAAAATATATGAAAACAGAAGAACAAAAACTAAGTGAAAGATTGAAAACCCTACTAGGTGCGTATGTACTTGAGGTGGAGTTTATCAAACAGAATGGTGATACACGGAAGATGTCTTGTACTACCAAATCGGACAAGATTCCAGAATCACACCAACCGAAAAACGAAAATGCCGTTACTCTTAATGAAGGAGTGATTCGTGTCTTTGATGTCGAGGTTGAAGGCTGGAGAAGCTTTCGTGTGGACTCTGTAAAATCCTTTGGCTTCACGCAAAAGGTATAACACAGAAACTAACGCGAATAGATAGACAGTAAGATTAACATAAAAGAAATTAAAAATTATGGGATTGTTAGAAGAAATTATGGGATGGTGCGGAGGCAGTACCAAAAGCAAAAAGAATAAACCCAGTTATTCTTGGGAACCTAAAAAAATAACCAAGGCACGAGGTACGATTCGTAAGCCAAAGGATTACGAGAATGTGCTTCATGATTTCAATCGCATGAAGTCGACTGTATCGGAATATCAAACATGTGCGGCAATCTTTGGCAGCGGAACAGTCAAGAACTTTGGTTGGACTGAAAGCGTTGAAGGCGTGCATTTTGGATCCCGCGAGAGATTCACCGCATCGGATCGCCGTTCGAAATATAGCAAGACCCAAACCGAGGTGGATGGATTATATTGCCCGTATTATGGAGAAGATTGTGTTACCATCGATCCACTTGCAACTGTTCAGATTTCCAACAGTCAGTTTAAAGGACGAGCTGATCAAGGACGAGATGGCAACAAGCCAGGGCAAGACAAATGCTTTCAAGTTGATGGCGGACGATTGAAGTTACGAGATAGCCTGATTGACCGCGCAGTTCGAGGAGTGCGAGGCAAAGCAAACAGCATTGTGATATTAGATGGCGTGGAATTTGTGGATTGCGGAGAAGCAATTAAAGGAGATGGCCTGCCAAATCCACGACCCTCTGGGCCTTACTATAACGGCAAGGCTGGTAAATGTTTAATCTTAGTAAAGAATTGCACATTCTATGATTGCATCAGCAATGCATATGCTGCTGAAGGATGCGAAATTTATTTTGGATCGGGCAATAAAACCTATGGCAGAGGTAAACGACAGGAAGATGGCGGAAAGATCTTTAGAGGAGATGGTGTAGAGTCCAAGTTTTGGGAAGCGGTGGTTAAGATGAAGAGGAGCTCAAATAGTGAATGGTAATAAATACACTAAAATGCAATCTCATGCTATACATGCTTCCCCAAAAATAAAGTGGCAAACCATGCTCGCGGCGATTATTAAAGCTGGCTTGAGCAAGCATGGTATTGACGCCACCATAACAAAAAGTCCTCGTAAAGTTTCAGACATTTCCTTTATCCTAGGTCCTAACTTCTGGAAAGGGGTTGAAGCCAAGGGGAACTATGTTATGTTTAATCGAAAGTTTTTAGGCTTTGATCCTCAAGACGTCCACGAAAATGTGGCAATTAGTTGGGATGGATTTAACGGCCGAGGAACCTTTTGCGTAACTGACACTGATGAAAAAAGATTGCATCGATATGTGA
>ERZ887942.714-NODE-714-length-25764-cov-8.033646_pt1 | contig 25764 bp, 18 predicted proteins | sample MGYA00521099_ERZ887942 | MGnify/ENA primary metagenome ERZ887942 (study PRJEB32303, sample SAMEA104408605) | aquatic metagenome | biome: Brackish water; feature: Pelagic; material: water | place: Baltic Sea | collected 2014-06-07T06:48:00 | depth 16,251 m ...
CATGGCAGTCAAACGACCATCGTTACGACCTACAAACAGTAAATTACCCGCGGTGTTAATCGATCCACTGTAACATCGGTCGGGCCATGCTTGCTGCCAAATTAGTCTGTTTGTATGCATATCCAATGCAGCAAAGATTCCTGTTGGCGGCAAGGGGGTATTTCCAAATGGACCACCGGTATAAAATTCTCCGCCACTTTCTGGTTCGGGCATCCCCGGGCTTAGTTCAACTGCAGTAAATACACCTGCGCGATCAGTTAGGCACACGTAAAGAGCGCCGCTGTGCGGGTCATACGAACTGGGCGGCCAGTTGGTTGCGCCTGAGGGTCCGGGAGTAACCATGACTCCCTCGGTCCAGAACGGTGTATAAACACGGCCTTTATTAACGAGTTGGAATCCCTGTGGCGGTATTAGTACTTCCTGCGGCGCCATCGCATCGCCAACCGGGATAGGTTGGGTTGGGGCTGATAATTGGCGCGTTTCCTGGGGGACCTCAGTTTCTACGATGTCGAGCAACGGCTCACCCGTGGTGCGGTCAAGTAGATAAGCCCAGGCATTTTTATTTGTACTTACAATGCCCTTTCTTATTTGGCCATCCATTTCAAGATCAAATAATACGACTGGAGTGGCGGCATCATAATCCCAAAGATCGTGGTGGACCTGCTGGAAATGCCAGCGATACTCGCCAGTCATCACATCAAGCGCGACCACCGAGGCTGTAAACAGATTGTCACCGGGGCGCACTGATCCATTGAAATCAGGCGCGGGGTTGCCAGTTGAAAAATAAATCATCCCTAGTTCGGGATCTACAGCCGGGGTTTGCCATACCGTTCCTCCTCCAAATTTCCATACGTCGTTTTCTTGAGACCAAGTGTCGTGCCCGAACTCACCGGGAGCGGGAACGGTATAGAAAGTCCAAACCAGGGAACCGTCGGATGCGTCGTATGCCTTTACACGGCCACGTGTGGCATATTCAGCACCGGCAAAACCCGTTATCACCAGTCCGTTGTAATACAGTGGTGCACTGGTTATGGAGTATCCGTCTTGCCAACGCTCCGCTTGCGTAGACCAGAGAACCTGACCGCTAGATTGGTCAAGGGCAAGTAATTTTCCATCTAACTGTCCAACAAAGATTTTTCCTTCACCCATTCCAACACCACGGCTGGTCCATCCGCAGCATACTGTATCGATTTCAGGATCCAAGTTCGCTTCATAACTCCATAGTCGTTCGCCCGTTTCAACACTGACGGCAAAGACGTCATCAGCACCAGTGATTACGTAGATAACCCCTTCGTAAACGATTGGCTGAGCTTCTCCGGAGTAGCGTTGATCTAGTCCAGAACCAAGATTGATATGCCACACGCCTTTCAGATTGGCAACATTCTCGCGATTTATGCGATCTCTCGGTGAATAGCGTTGGTTGTAAAGATTACCTCCATTGGTCAACCAGTTTGAATCTGGGTGTGCAAGCAATTCTTCGTTGTCAAAAGCGGGCGAAACATTAGTCACTTGTGAGAGGGCTGTGGCGGGGCCAATTAGTATCATGGCAAACACAACGGTATTGAAAGTGCTTCTTAATTTGTCAGTATCAAGCATTTTTCCTCTAGCTTTTATGCGGCAGTAGATGAGTCTGAACGTGCCTCAATTGGCGCGGGTCATTGTAAATCCCTAGCAGCAATTTAAACAAGTGGCTAACCTAATGTAAACGATCGTACCTGTGATGCTGAGCCAGTCAATCCGATTCGTTTCAAGAAGGGAGCCATCAGTTATCAATTAATCGCTGATTAATGTTTTAACGCTCTGGGCTGGAAATACTCTTTAGCGAAGATACAACTTCTCTTAAGCTCTTCAAGAATAATTGTGCGGCGGGTGAAGGTTGCACCTGTGCGTGCATTGTTACGCCGATGGGGCGATAGGTATCTTTTAGTTCGATTGGCAATGATCTTAGTAAGCCAAATAGTTTGTCGTAATATATCTGATGATCAGATAGTAAACTGATGTGATCGCTTTCAAGCAAAAGCCCCCTGATAGTGGCAAGGGAACTCGTTTCAATTGTGTGGGCCGGTTGAGCAATCCCACGAGATGCCAATACGGTATCAAACAAGTCTCTGGATGGTGTTCCCTTAGATGGGAGAACCCAATGATAATCCTTTAAGTCATTGAGGCTTAGGTCCGTTTTAGAAAGCAGTGGATGATCTTTTCGCACGATAATCGCTAATTGGTCTTCGAATAATTCTTCCGTTATAAGCTCTGTATCACTATTATCTGAGCGCGTAGCGCCAATAATGAAATCTATTTCACCGCTTCTCAGTAATGCTTCCTGCATGAGATAAGGACCTTCTCGAGTTGAAATATCTAGGTTTGGGTTTTTCTTTATCAGATGGTTGATTGCCCGTGGAGTAAGAATAGTTCGGGTATAAGGAAGTGTTCCGATAACAACTTTGCCGCACGTCATGCCGTTAACATTGGCGATATCTTCAATGGCATGCCGAAATTGAGCGAAGGAAAGTTTTACGTGCCGGGCTAACACGTGACAATAAGAAGTCGGTGTCAGGCCGCCGGGGTCTCGTTCAAAGAGAGGAATTTCGAGCAATTCTTCGATCTGGCGGATAGAGCTATAAATTGCTGATCTGGTGACACCCAGTTGGTTTGCAGCGGCAGCAATTCCTCGCGTGTCGTATAGAGCGATAAAGGATGCGAGTCGTTTATAGCTGACGTCCATTGTAAATAATGGGATATTTTGAAGCGGGTTAATCCGAGTATTGTATTTTCGGTATGCAATGCCGGCGGCTTGCAATTCTGCTTCAGCGTGTTCAACCCGTTTAGCGAGCACCTCGCCGTAGACGGTTGGCGTCATACCAACTGATGAGCGATCAAATAGCTGTACACCCAGCTGCGCCTCGAGCTTGGCGATAGCTTTGGTGATGGCAGTTTGAGAGCGGTTTAATTTATTTGCCGCACGCGTAAGGTTCTTGAAACGAAAAACGTACAGCATCGCTTTGAGCTGCCGTGAGCTGAGTTCTGGTGTACCCGAAGATGTGGTGTTCAGCATAGTCATAGCAAGAGTACCAGAAGATCAACAGTTTGCGCATGTTTTGCTGTGTTGCTGTGAAGCGTTTTGCATGCACACGTACGCAGAACCGATTAAACACAGTACGTGGGTATGATTGGTAATGCCTCCGTTAGTATATGAAGATTAGTCCTAAGCGCATTGATCCAACATACGGTTTTTTGCGTGATTCGAATGCTCCACCGGATCTACAAATAAAGTGGATGAGTTTTCATGATGGGATATTGCGACCGCTATAACTCTGGGCATTAATGGCTTTATAATAATATCCGATTGATGGGGCTAAATGCGCATTCGCAAAATGCGCAGCCCGATTTGTTTATCTTGCCAACTCTCAAACATAACTCAACGCGATTGCTTTGCAGTGCTTAGTTTCTGGTAGATCTTCAGTGCTGATAGCAAAAGGAAGTAATTTTCATATAAAGCTCATGATTAATTCTGTAAATAGCTAATAGAAATGAATCTAAAGAGTAAAAATCTAATTTGAATATCTAATAATTAAGAAGGCCTATGTTTAGCTTTGACCCATATTCGCGAGAAGTGGATGTTGATCCCTATCCACTATATAAAATATTGCGTGACCAATACCCCTGCTATTGGAGCGAGCCAGGCGATTGTTGGGTTTTGACTCGTCACAACGATATTGTGGAAGCGGTAATGAACTGGGAAGTGTTTTCGTCCGGCAAAGGAAACATGCTTGATGATTTGCCCGAGCGTGCGGGCTCTACTTTAGGTACCACTGACCCTCCGAGGCACGATCGATTAAGGGTGCTCGTGCAAGCTGCATTTATGAAGCGCTCGTTGGATCACCTGATCCAACCTATAAAGGATTTGGCAAATGAAGCCATAGACAAGTTTATTGATCGTGGAGAATTCGAGTTCATCACTGAATTCTCCAGCCCGGTAACCGTTGGTGTTTTATCGCATTTGCTCGGTATGCCTAGAAAGGATCAATTGGAAATCAGAAGAAATATTGTACTTACATTGACCACCGACCCAGAAACGCGACAGAAAACGGCAGCTAACCTGGCCGGATTTGAGTGGTTAAAAAAGTACACCTTAAATTTACTCGACGAACATAAAAGAAGTCCGAAAGAGGATTTATTGACGCGTTTGATAGAGGCAGAGGTAGAGGGGGATAAATTACGCGATCAGGAGATTCATATGACATCGCTAACCCTGATTATGGCTGGCGTTGAATCTGCATCTAGCTTTATGACAATGTTGGCACTCAACCTGGATGATCACGCTCAACAGAAAGCCGCGGTAATAAAGGAACCTGAATTGATTAATAATGCAATTGAGGAGTCCCTCCGATTTAATACAACCGCGCAACGATTTCGACGAACACTCACGGTTGATCATGAATTGCATGGTCAGGCGATGCGTGCAGGCGATAAGGTTATTATGTGCTACGGCGCAGCTGGGCGGGATGAGCGTCAACATTCAAATCCAGATACTTACGACATTCACCGTAAACCTGAAAAACATCTCGGTTTAGGGGCAGGCAAGCATTTTTGTCTGGGCAATCTGGTTGCCAAATTGATGGTAGAGCACGCGATGACTGTCTTCTACGAGCGTATGCCAGAGGTTAAGCGTAAAAAAGAGGAGCTTGAATGGATAACATCGACCACCTTTAGAAGCCCTGTGAGCACTCACTACGAGATTTAACCCACTGAGACCATTCAAGATGAGAGATAAACGAGATTATGATGATATCCCCGGCACTTATGTGTTTGATGGTGAGCATTCGCGCAAAGGCTATCATCTAAATATGTTCTGTATGTCGCTGAACAAGGACGCAAACAGAGAAGAGTTCAGGGCCGATGAAAAAGCTTACCTAGATAAATTCCCAATGACATCTGAGCAACGACAGTCGGTGTTGGAGAGGGATTTCCTAGAGATGCTTCGTTTAGGTGGAAATATTTATTACACGTTTAAAATTGCGATCTTTGATCGTTTAACGATGCAGCACTTAGGCGCGCTTATGTCGAATAATGAAATGACGTTTGAAGAATTTCGAGACATGATGATTAGCGGTGGTCGTTCTGTTGAAAATAATCGAAGTAAAGAAAATGAAACTCAGGAGTACCCTAAATGGCAAAATTGATAGGTGGCATAGGTACTTCTCATGTGCCTGCGATTGGTGCCGCCGTAGATCATGGTAAGCAAGGGGAAGAGTATTGGAAAGATTTCTTTACCGGTATAGAGCCAGTCAAGGAGTGGATTAAGGAAGCTAAGCCCGATGTTTGCATCATTGTATATAACGACCACGCGTCGGCCTATTCACTGGAAAACATTTCAACCTTCGCTATCGGGGTTGCTGATGAGTTTGAGCCTGCAGATGAAGGCTATGGGCCCAGAGACGTGCCTATCGTTAAAGGTCACTCTGAGTTTGCGTGGCACATTGCTGAAAGTCTGATATTTAGCGAATTCGATATGACAATCAGTAACAATATGCCGGTCGATCATGGTTTGACGGTGCCACTTTCGGTCGCCTACGATCAGCCAAGTGAATGGCCGTGTCGAGTTATTCCAATTGCTGTAAATGTAATTCAGTATCCAGCGCCAACCGCGAACCGTTGTTATGAACTGGGCAAGGCATTACGCATGGCAATCGACTCTTACGATTCTGATATTAAGGTGGCGGTGTTTGGGACAGGAGGGATGTCGCACCAGCTTCAAGGCGAGCGAGCGGGGTTGATTAATCGTGATTTTGACGAACGCTTTCTTGATGACCTGGTAAGTGACCCCGCGGCTTTAACAAAGATGTCTCATACTGAATATATTCGCGAAGCTGGCGCGGAGGGTATCGAAATGGTGATGTGGCTGGTTATGCGAGGGGCAATGGATGTAGATGTGGATGAGAAATACCGCTTTTACCATGTTCCTGTATCAAACACGGCGTACGGCTTAACTATTCTGGAAAACTGCGAATCATAACAAAGAGGAAAAAATAATGATTATAGACTGTCATGGTCACTATACGACGACGCCACCCGGCGTTGGTGCATGGCGTGAGCTACAAATTGACGCACTAGCTTCGAACCCTTCACATGTTGGTGAAAAAGGTAGTATGGGGGTGACCGATGATGAGTTGCGCGAGAGTATTGAAACCAATCAGCTGCGGTTGCAACAACAGCGGGGCACCGACTTAACGATTTTTTCACCCCGCGCTAGCTGGATGGCGCACCATGTCGGAAATGAGCATACAAGTAGGTTTTGGACTGAACATCAAAATGAACTCATTCGTCGAGTCTGCGATTTGTTTCCTAAAAATTTCGCGCCAGTCGCGCAATTGCCTCAATCTCCAGGTGTAGACCCAAGTAAAAGTATTGTCGAAATGCGTCGATGCGTAGAGGAGATGGGTTTTGTAGGCGTAAATCTAAACCCGGATACGACAGGTGGTTTTTGGAAAGATGCCCGGCTAGATGATAAGTCGTGGTATCCATTTTACGAAGTAATGGTAGAGCTTGATGTGCCGGCGATGATTCATGTAAGTGCGGCTTGTAATGATTGTTTTAGTTCCACAGGGTCACATTATCTTGGGGCAGATACCGCAGCGTTTGATCAGTTGATGTACTCCAACTTGTTTGATGACTTCCCTAAATTGAAATTTATTATCCCGCATGGCGGTGGTGCTGTGCCGTACCACTGGGGTAGGTTTCGTGGTTTGGCACAAGATAAAAATTTAGGGGACTTACGCGAAGTCATGTTAAAAAATGTGTACTTCGATACCTGTGTATACCACCAAAAAGGTATTGATCTATTATTGGATATTATTCCGATCGATAATATTTTATTTGCTTCTGAAATGATTGGCGCGGTACGCGGAATTGACCCAGAGACCGGACACTATTTTGATGATACTAAACGTTATATAGATGCCAACACCCGATTGACGGACGAAGATAGAAGTAAAATATACGAGGGTAATGCGCGTAAAGTATACAGTCGGTTGGACGTTTAAGGTTCAGCCGGTAGGGGTAAACCCGGTCACATCAACTAGTTAAAAACACCGGCGAGAAAATAAAAAAGGGCAGGCTCGTTTGAGCCTGCCCTTTCAGTTTTGAAGTTTTGTGAAAAGTTCTCTAAACGTCCTAAAAGTTTAGAGTGCTTCGCAAAGAAAGATATCGAGTCTGTTCCACGGAGCAAGATACTACTCCACCTCCTGAGAGGCCTGAACTATTACACCAGTTTCTGACGACCTCGTCTCCAAGGTTACGTCCAACTAAAGCCACGGACCAGTTTTTATTACCAGACGTTGTGCCAGTTAATGTCAAGCTTGCATCTATTCGGCTAACCGCGTCTTGGAACCCAGCAGGGTCACGAGGAAGCGTTACGTGATAGTCGTCCAGATAGCTGTACCTGCCACCGAAGGTAAGGTCCATACCATTGTTTAAGTCCCAAGTGTAAGTTGCGCCTAATACCAATTGCTTCTCTGGAGCTTGCGGTAATGTTAATCCGTCTTGCACAAATAGCCCACCGCTGCATCCAGTAGCCGCTGTTTGGCCGGCATGACATTCAGAAGTGAATTGATCAAACTCAGAATCAAGTAAGGCGGCAGTGAACGTAAGTGCCAGTGCATCGCTGGCAGCCCATGCTCCATCTATCTCAATACCTTTGCTGGTAACTTGGGCTTTGCCTACTACCTGCTGAATTAGAACAGGGTCGTTGGTTGAAACTTGTAGATCATCTACCTCTAGATTGAATACAGTCCAATTTAGGCGTACTGCGCCATCTGCCAGAGTATGCTTTCCTCCAATCTCATAGTTAATGCTTTCCTCTTCAGGGAAAACAAACTTATCTGGGTTGCCGGCGCCACGTAGGTCAAAACCACCAGATTTGAATCCAGTTGCTACTGATACGTAGAACATATTGGATTCGTTAGTGCGATATTGCAGTGCTGCGTTATAAGATAAGCCGGAATCATTAAGGCTTCCTCTTATAGGTGAACCATCGCCATTGGTGCACGCCCTAAACCCTGGCCCGCAACCGGCTCCAGTGGCTGGATTGTCCAGTGTATTTGGGATGGTTCCGTATAACGGTGCTTGTGCCTGAGCTTTTGCGCCATTCCGGTCTTCATCGGTAAATCGAGCGCCTACACCCAATGACAATTGATCGTTTATAGCCCAATCGACTTGTCCGAATATAGACAGTGATTCAGTGTCAGAGCGTTGGAATTCACTACGTGAGGTGTTTGCGAATGCTGCATTAACTACCTGGAATGCTTCCAAATCGCCTTTAAAGTAGGTACCACCAAGCATCCATGAGATGGCGCCATCACCGTTGGAGGCCGCTCGAAGTTCCTGGTATACCTGTTCGTAGTCTTCAGTATTTTGAATATTTGCTCGTTCTACAGGAAGTAAATCACCACTGAAATTGTCGTTAATTTCGTAAGTTGTAAAATTAGTTAACGATGTCAGATTAAAATTTTGAAGATCCCAATTCAGCGTTACACCCGCAATATGAGCTTCGGACGTAAACGGTTCGCCCGGATCAAATAATGGGCCTCCGGGGCTAGAGCGTTAGAAATTCCCGGTTTGATTTGATGCGTTTAATTGGCAATCAAAGCCCCGGGTAGCGGGATTAAATCCCGTTCTCGGGATAACACCTGGATTAAAACATTCGACTACTTCTCGTGGTTTTCCATTGCGATCCAGGTCGTTATATTGTTACAGGAATTCAGCGGTAAGCGTATCCGAGATGTCCCAGTCGAGTAAGGCACGAATTGTAGTGTCTTTTCCCGACTGTAAAGTATTACCCGTAAAGCGGTTTTCGACCCACCCGTCCACATCCTGATAGTCTACGACCAAGCGACCACGGAGATTGTCAGCGATCGGGCCAGAAAAAATTGCTTGTGTCTCAACCCCTTGAGAAGCCTCAGAGTTTAAAGCTAGAGAGAATGATCCTTCAAACTCTTCGGTTGGGCGGTTGGAGGTAATATTTAGTGCGCCTAGTGAAGTGTTTTTTCCAATCACCGGACCCTGTGGGCCTCTCAGAACTTCAACTTGTGCTACGTCTATAAGCGCAGTTCTGGATAACCGGCTTCGAGTTGAAAAGAAACCATTGAATACCTGGCCTACGCTGGGCTCAAAGTGAATTCCGGAACCGTAGGTTCCTACGCCGCGCATAAATATTAAGTCAGAGGCTCCAGGCGCTTGGACAATACTGAAGTTCGGTGTGTAAGGTGCTAGTGCAGCTAGATCATAAAGCCCTTGTTCTTCAATTTGCTGTCCACTAATTGCCAGCACTGATACTGGAATGTTTTGTAACGACTCTTCACGTTTGCGAGCGGTTACGACAATTTCTTCCAATTGAGCAAATGCGGGTGCGGGTGATGAAGCAATAACTGCGACACCTAAGGATAAGAGTGCCCTTGAGATTTGTTTGTATTTCATAATGCCAATTCTCCTCTGTCGAAAACTAAAGTAATAATTTCTAATGGCTTTATTGCCGAACTACGGATAGGTCTCCCGATAGGTCTCGAAAGATTCTTTTAATGTGTAATTGACTGAAGACTCACCAAAGTCAATTACACTTTACAAACTTAATGAATCGAGACGAAAGCCTGTTAAGACTATAAAGCTTTCTGTAACCGATAAACCTAAAAACTTGTTGCGACTAAACTAGCTTGTTGCGTTGATCGAATACACAACAAACTCGTTGTGATTGACGGTCGTACGTACGTGTATATCATCAGATTAAACTATAAGGCGCGCGGATTTCTCGGCTAATTACCATGATTTTTTTTGTAATTTGTTGCTCTACAACCTAGTTAGCCATTTGTCTTCGCGAGACAAAGTAGTGCCGCGCAAAGGCTATCTGGCTAAAATCGAAATCAATTGTTCACGCAGCCAAACATGTATCCGATTCTGGTCATTGCGTTCGTGCCACACTGCATTGATAGTGATTTTTGGAAAAGTAACAGGGCAGGGCATTATTACATGCCCATACTGTTGACGCGCAAATTCAGCCACGGACCTGGGGAGGGTGGCAATTAGTTCAGATTGTTTAAGTGCGGCGGCTTGAGTGAGCAAATTATCTGTATAAAAGCCTATTTTTCTGTCCGATAAACCTCGTTCACGTAAGCAAGTTGAAATCGGGTCGACCTTGTCATCAAGTAGCAGATTTTTAAAATGTGGAAACGATAAATAGGTATCAATTCCCCAGTTACTAATTCCCGGGTGCTGTTTGTCAACCAAGCATACTCGCTCTTCTTCAATAATCTTTACTTGTTTCAGCCGTAAATAATCCAATTGTGGCGCGGCTGAAATAATCAAATCAATTCTGCCCTTGTCCAACTGCTGTGAGCTGAACTCCGAGATACCGTGTGTCTCAAAAATCAGACCGGACGCCAAATTATTCATCTGATTAAAAAATGGTGCTAGATAAGCGGCAATAACAAAACTATGTGTTTGTAACCTAAAGCGAGTTTTTATGTTGGCGGGTTCGACGCTTTCAGGTGTTAGTAAAACACCAATCTCATCTAAAATTCTAGATAGTTTCGACGAGATACTTATCGCTCTCGCCGTTGGTTCCAATCCTCTACTAGTGCGTATAAAGAGCGGGTCATCAAAAGTTTCGCGAAGCCTCGACAAAGTGTGACTCATTGCAGATTGGCTCACGTGCATACGCTTGGCGGCATTGCCAACGTGCTGTTCTGATATTAGTGCCCGAAGTGATTTGAGCAAATTCAGATCAACTTTTTCAATATCGATATCATTCATAATTACTATGGGGAATTTTCATTTCTATTAATAATAATTGATTGTTATTCTAATATCCTTAGTAAGTGCAAAAAGGTATCGCTGTGCGGCTATTCTCTTATCAAAAACGCCCCATCCATGAAGGTCTGTATCCAATGCGTAGACTCCGCCGAGCGGAGCAACTACCTAACCTTTCTACGCTGGACGAAATGACTCAGCTGAATATGGTTCCGGATGGTGATCCGCTCTCTATTGCGAAACCTTTGGATGACTACATCTCACTGTTGGATTCTCTTAGAGATGGTGTGGTCCAGAAAAATGTCACCGACGTGCCGCAAGACACACAGGAGAGAGCGAATAACCTAAAATCTGCAGGTTACTTTCTAGATAGTAGCGTGATGGGGATTTGCAGACTTATTCCTGAGATGCAATTGAAGCAGCCGTTTACTCACCCCGTTATCGATCAGTGGTTAAAGCAAGGTGAGGGAAACAAACTGCATCTGCGCTTGAATCTAGCGCAGGTCTACGAGCGGATGGAAGAGTCGATACAAGCTAGCCGTGAACCGTTACATGAGAATACTTATGCCTTGGTGATCGCAGTTGAGTATCCACGCGACCCAAAAGTTAGCGAACCGGGGGCAAGGTGGATTACAGATATACAATCTCAGCGAGCGGCTCTGCGAGCCGCAGAGACCGCAAGCGTGCTGGCGTTATATCTTCGCGCGCTAGGATTTTCTGCGCGTGCGCACAGTGCTACAAGTTCAGATATAGACCTAAATAAGGTCTCGGTCGCTGCTGGTGTGGGGCAGATAGATAAAGATAATAAGATCAGTAACCCATTCATGGGCAGGCGGTTTGGTTTGGCTGCGGTCACTACTGATCTAGAGCTGGCCTGTAATCAGCCTTTAACAGGACAAACAATTGCTGATCGATTTAATAGCAAAGGGTTGGCTTGGTGGTTGGGCTATGGCTCAACTAAGAATGCGTGGAATCGAGAACTTTTTCGGCGTCGCGATTTCAAAGACAGCTTGTATCCAATGGAAAAATCGAAGCGGGTTGATGAGCCGACTTCATTCATTGATCACGAACGCATTCCACGGGTTCCTAAAAGTACAGAATTCTTTGTGCGCATGGCATTTGGTGATCTTGGTGACGCCCCACAGCAAGCATCAGTGGATGGGTTTTCGGTACGGAAGCATCCGTTTGGGCGGGCGTTATCATCGACTCTCAATGGGTTCGCGATTTTGCAAAGAGGCAAGGAGTCGAAGATGCGCACCACCGGCTACAATGACCCGCTCAGCAACGCTGATACGATCAAAGCCACCTTACATTTTCTGGGCGCGGATATGGTTGGGATTTGTGAAGCACCAAAATGGGCATGGTATTCGCATGCCCCAGACGGGAGCGAGCTTAAAGCCGAGCACAAATATGCCATCACTACTTTGATAGACCAGGGGCACGATACAATGGAAGGTGCCAGCGGTGATGATTGGATGTCAGCCGCTCAAAGTATGCGTTCTTATATGCGAGCTTCATTACTCGGGGGAGTTGTCGCGCAGCATTTACGTAACCTTGGCTACCCAGCAACGAATCACACAGCGGCAGATGGTGATGTCTTGCAGCCTCCTCTTATGTTGCTATCAGGCCTCGGTGAAATCAGCCGTATTGGCGATTTGATATTAAACCCTCATTTGGGGCCCCGTCTGAAGTGTGGTGTTGTGACCACTGATTTTCCAATGGTTGCGGATAAACCTATCGATTTTGGCCTGCAAAAATTTTGTGGTAGCTGCAACAAATGTGCGCGTGAGTGCCCGTCTGGCGCAATTACTGCAGGGCCTAAAACCATGTTTAACGGTTATGAAATTTGGAAGCCAGATGCCGAGAAGTGCGCGCGCTACCGAATGACTAATCAGGCGGGATCAATGTGTGGTCGATGCATGAAAACCTGTCCTTGGAATCTAGAAGGTTTGTTCAAAGAAGCTCCTTATCGTTGGTTAGCTACGCACTTTCCTGTAATGGCCCCATTAATTGTAAAGGTAGATGATTGGTTGGGTAATGGTGATATCAATCCAATTAAAAAATGGTGGTGGGATATATATACCGATAAATCAGGTAAAACCTTAGCTGCGCCTGAGACTAACCGTCGCGGGCTCAATGTTGAGATTAAGCTTAAACATGAAGATCAAACATTGGCTTGTTATCCGGCGGAGATAGCCCCCAGCCCGTATCCAGAACCATCGCCCATCGATCGTGAAGCCGGGATTAAAGCATACCGGGAGTTACTGAGTCCGGAGGAGCATAAACGGAGAATTTCTGACGGTGATACCGATAACCTAGTTCCCCAATATAAGGTTCCTGATGGCCCGCCGCCGGTAATGATCGTCACCTTAAAACGACGCACCGCCTGTTCTGGTGACAAAAAGATTGTTAAGTACGAATTTGCTTCTGTCGACGGGTCGCCATTACCTTCCTTTGACGCGGGAGCACATATCGACGTGACTCCAGTACCGCAATTTATACGACAGTACAGCCTTTGTAGTGATCCAGCGGATACTTCAACCTACTGCATTGGCGTATTGCGGGAAGATGCTGGGCGTGGTGGGTCGACGCGATTGCATAAAATGCTCCGCGAAGGAAAACCTGTTTTAATTTCACGTCCTCGTAATCACTTTCCGCTAGCGGAAGAAGCAAATAAGTCGATACTACTTGCTGGTGGTATCGGTATTACGCCGTTAATTGCGATGGCACATACGCTACATGCGCAAGGCAAAGAGTTTGTGTTCTATTACAAAGCCCGCACACGCGCTGGCGCGGGATTTATCGATGATTTGGAGCACTTCCCATGGGCAGATAAGGTGAAGCTTTATTTTAGCGATGAAAATCGGTTGGACGTCAATGATGTTCTCCACCAATATCAGCGCGGAAACCATCTGTACACCTGTGGCCCGGCCGAATTTATGGATGCAGTTTTCGCATCAGCGATAAATTTAGGCTGGCATGAAGACGCGCTTCATCGAGAGTATTTTACTGCGCCAGATACAAGTGAGCTAGAAAGCCATCCGTTTAGACTAACCTTGAAAAGGTCTGCTGTTGAGATCGAGGTTCCTACGCACAAGAAAGCTACCGAAGCTTTGCAGGAAGCTGGGTATCCCGTGAATACTAAATGTTCAGATGGACTTTGCGGCGTTTGTGCTACTGAATACCTTAAGGGTGATGTTGATCACCGGGATTTTGTACTAAGTAAAGATCAGCGCAAGCACAAGATTATCCTATGCTGCTCAAGAGCAGCCCAAGCAAATGGAGATATTGTGCTTGATCTTTGATAAAGCTAATAAATTACGAATGGTTTTTGCATAAGCAAATACTGTGACTTTTTTGGCCAACCTTGATCAATAGGGTTTCCTTGTATGCCGTGGCAATCGACATCCATACGCACAAAATGGCGTTGCTCGTGATTAAAATTTGCTTCCCAGCGCTTCTTAATGGTTGATGGTCTCGTAAGAGCTCACCATAAAAATCTATCAGTTCTCACCAGCGCACTGTGTAAGTACTCATCTATGATGAGTTACTTAATCTTTAGGGCATAAGAGATTAGGCCTCCGATGGCCATCGGTACGGCGAATGTGTAAAAAATTGCAGACATATCGAATCCTGCAACGATCAAATAACCGGCTGAGGCTGGCCCGATTACAGCGCCAGTTCGTCCTAGCCCTGCGCACCACCCTATTCCAGTGGCGCGTATTTCTGTTGGGTAGGCTTTGGCGGCAGCAGCATACAAACCAGTAAACCCACCTTGTTGTAGAATGCCAATGCCGAATATGATTATCATCATTAATTGTAATTCTACAGAGACTGAAGCGAACGCTGCCATACCAATCGCCGAACCTACCAGGAGCGCACAAATGATGTTGGTCAAAGAATATCGAATCGCCAGAATGCCGCTAAGAAAAATACCAGCAACACCGCCTAGATTGAACCAGTAAAATGCGCTGTGGCCAATTTCCGAGCTATATCCTGCATCTTCAACGAGCTTCGGGATCCAGCTCATTAGTACATAGAGTGTTGCGAAACAAAGAAAAAATGAAGACCATAGGATAAGGGTTTTGGTTCGATGGTCTTTGGATAACAGAGCCTTAACATTTTCTACCATGCCGCCTTTTAACGCACTGGACTGAGTAACACGTGGCATTGCTGAAAGCGTTTCTCGCTTGAGCTTAACCAGTATTTTGTTAACTTTGTTCAGTGCGCCTTCAGGCTGTTGTTCAAATAAGTACTTTAATGACTCTGGAATAAACAAAATAGCCAGAGTGGTCATCGCCAATGTTGCGCCACCGCCCAACCAAAACATGCCACGCCAGCCGTATTCTGGCATTACATAACCAGCAACAACTGAGGTCATTAGGGCGCCTAACGGATAGCCCGCCATTACCGCGCTTACCGAAAGCGCGCGATACTTTTCAGGACTGTATTCTGAAGCAAGGGTCGCTTGGCAAGCGAGCATAGACCCAGCACCTAATCCACTAATGAATCGCAGGACGATGAATTCTGTAAGGGAACTCGCATTTGCTGTAAATAATATGGATACACCAACGAGCGCTAAACTCATAATTATGGTTTTGCGTCTGCCGATAATATCGGACAAAGGTGCGATACCCATGGCGCCAACCATCATGCCTGCTAATGCAAAGCTAAAAATCCAACCAAGCTTATCAGCCGAGAGTTGCAGTTCCGTGCCGACCGATGTGGCCACAATTGCCATCGCTGTGATGTCAAAGCCATCGAGCATATTGAACACCAAACACAAGACAACCACCAAGACTTGTTGAAAACTTACTTGACCGTTATCGATTATCTCAGTCACTAACTGGTGACCAGATTTCTTATCCTCAACACTATGTGTATCGTTAGTGCTTGTACTCATACTTTTGGCCTCTGTGCTGCAGCTTTCTTTTTAGTTTAGTGGTCTATAAACCAGGGATTCGATATAGCTTATACGCAAAGTGAGTATTTTTGGAATAAAGCTCATGATTAAAGATGCAACGTTTCTAAGTGTTCTTTGGTGGCGGGGCTAAGCTCGCTGAGAATTCCTTTCTATACCGTCAATTGACGGGTCTACTACATGACAGGCTCGGTTATTGATAGGTAAGGGTGCCTGGGATTGGGGATATGCGCCTTAGATGAATATACGCACGTGGATCAAAAAAACAGCCTGGAATACTTATTAACTAATATGATGCTGCTAACGACGATGAATGGCAGTTTAAATGCACCATGCATTAGGGAGTGCTACAGTTTTGAGTAAAGCTGGTAGCCATCTTTGTAATAGAGTTTTAATGTGGTAATGAATTCTTCTCCCATCCATGTCGTTCTATCTACTACAAAAACTGCATTGCCAACTTTACTTTCAAGCGCCCCAGCTACTCTATCGTCCGCGTTCACAGCTGAGAAAACGACGTCACCACTTGAGAATGGAACGGTTTTCACAAGCCATTCGTTGACACTGATTTGATCCAACGGGGCATTCACTATCTCTGGGACAGCTTGGACATTCACCCAGCGCTCCTCGTAAGCATAGGGCCGTTCGTCCGCTAAATGGATAGTTTCTATGAAGAAGGCCTTTTTAGCATCGGGTATATGCAACCGGGTGCGCACTGAAATTGTTGGTGTTTTTTGCTGCTGCGACATAACTTGGTGGCGATACTTACTGCCTGTCGCCTCGACTTGTTCGCGCACAATCGGGATTTCAAACTTTGCGTACCGCACCGGCATTTGACATACCCTTGTTCCCCCTTTACGTTTTCGAACGACTAACCCTTCATCAGCTAGGGTTTGTAGGGCGCGATTAATTGTGGTTCGAGCACATCCATACTCTTCCGCAAGGACTAACTCACCGGGAATGAGTGCGCCGAGTTTCCATTCACCAGACTCAATGCGTTCTCTGAGTGCTTGCCTAATATTATGGTGTGAGTTGGCTGTCATAGTTGGTTTTAAAGTTCGTTTCGCAACCGTTTTATGGTTTGTCGAAATTTACTGGTTATTTTATCGTGCAGAAAATGGGCTCCATCGCAAACCACATGTCTACCGGCTGCCCATACGTCGCGGACAATATTATCATCACTTGCAAATATCCATGTATCTAGAATAGTGTCATTTGATAAGCCCGCAATTGAGTAGTGTTCATCGTCCAGTGCGACTAGGTCAGCATATGCTCCAACTTCAATAACGCCTGAATTTCGCGCAAGCGCTTGCGCGCCGCCAATAGCTGCACGTTCATAAAGATAACGGCCATTTGAAGGCACCTCTTCACTGCTAAGAACAACGCGCCGCTGATCTCGTAAGCGTTGAGATACCTCAAGCATACGCAGTTCTTCACTGAGGCCTATCCTAACATTTGAATCAGAACCAATACCAAAGTGACCACCATTCTCAAAAAACGTTAGGGCATCAAATACTCCGTCACCCAAATTTGCCTCGGTGATAGGGCACAAGCCCGCGATTGCACCTGACTTGGCGAAATCGATTAGTTCGGAGTTATCGGTGTGCGTTGCGTGTATAAAACACCACCGCTTATCTATTGCAAACTCATCCAGGATCCAACGGACTGGCCTTTGTCCAAGTGCTTGAACGACCTCATCTACTTCACCTTGCTGCTCTGCAATATGAATATGAATGGGCGCATCCTTGTCTAGGTTGCTTGCCATAAGCAAACCCTCTTTTGTTACAGCTCTAAGCGAATGTGGCGCAACCCCGAGGGCATAGTCATTTGGTAGATTGGTCATGCTAGTGCTAAGCGATGAAAATAGACTTTGGAATTGATCCAAATTGCAGCCAAAACGCATCTGAGCACCCTGTAAATCTTTGTTGTCTAATCCGCCACGCATATACAAGACAGGAAGATGAGTATAGCCAATGCCTGTTGTAAGGGACGCTTGAAATAGGCGTTCTGAGAGCTCGCAGATGTTTTCGAAAGGAGCGCCATTAAGATTGTGATGCAAATAGTGAAATTCGGCAGACGCTGCATAACCCGATTCAAGCATTTCCATTTGCACCTGAGTTGCAATTACTTCTAGATCAGCCGGTGAAAGTATTTCTAGAAATCGGTACATGACTTTTCGCCATGTCCAAAAGTCATCGAATGGGTTTGGCCCCTGCTGTTCTGCCAATCCGGCCATAGCTCGCTGAAATGAATGGCTGTGCAGATTTGAAAGGGCGGGCAGTAGGATGCCAACCTTTACACTTTCATTACCTGTGGCAACAGAAATGTCAGAAATACGTCCGTTGTCATCGATGGTTACCGCAACATTTTGTTGCCATTCTGAGCCAGTCAAAGCTTGCTTTGCAAAAATTGTCGTTGCCATATATTTGCAATCTAATTATAATATGTGCATACATAATATAATACCATACCAAGTAGATTCCACAACGTTTATGCAGCGCAAAACGCTTTATACGGATTGCAGAGTGGCCACAATGCAACCGAGTAAGTCTGATTATGGCCTTATTGATACTGCAGCAATTGCGGTTCGCGATGGGCGTATTGTCTGGGTGGGCGATATTCAGGCGTTGCCAAACCAATATTGTGATTATGTAAACGAATCTTTAGGTCAACGTTTAGTAACACCCGCGTTAATTGATTGTCATACCCATCTCATATTCGGCGGTAATCGAGCGCGTGAGTTTGAAATGCGGCTGAATGGTGCGAGCTATGCGGAAATCTCAAAAGCAGGTGGCGGTATAGTTTCTACCGTTCAGGAGACGCGAGCGGCCAGCGATGAGGAGTTACTTCAAGGTGCTATAGCAAGGTTGGATAATCTTATTGCTGAAGGTGTTTCAGTAGTAGAAATTAAGTCGGGCTATGGTTTAAACATTGCTGATGAGATGCGTATGCTTCGAATCGCACGTAAGCTGGAAACGTTAAGGCCTGTGAAGGTATTGACAACCTGGTTAGCTGCGCATGCATTGCCACCCGAGTACCGAAGCAAACCAAATGATTATCTAAGTGAAGTCGCGATCCCGGGTTTACGGCAAGCCGTTAAAGAGGGGATAGTAGATGCCGTTGACGGGTTTTGCGAATCAATCGCGTTTTCTGCAGCGCAAATTGAGCGCTTGTTTGAAGAAGCTCAATCTTTGGGCTTACCCGTCAAGTTACATGCAGAACAATTATCGGATCAAAAAGGTGCATTGCTTGTTGCTAAGTATGCTGGTCTCTCGGCAGATCATTTGGAGCATCTATCAGTGGACGATGTTACAAAGTTCGCTGAATCTGATGCTGTTGCTGTGATGCTGCCAGGCGCATTCTACACACTTGGTGAAACGAAAGTTCCCCCGATAGATGCACTTCGTTCTGCAGGCGCTGATATGGCGGTTGCAACTGACTGCAATCCCGGTAGTTCACCCATTTCATCAATTTTGATGGTCATGAATATTGCATGTACACAATTTTCCATGACGCCGGAAGAAGCTCTTGCAGGTACTACGCGATGCGCTGCTAAAGCGCTTGGATTACAGGGTGATTATGGTGTTATCGACGCCGGTGCGCTTGCTGAGTTCGCGGTTTGGAATGTACAACACCCAGCCGAGTTATCTTATTGGGTCGGATCCTCTCCCTTGCATAAACGTATTTCCTGTGAAGAAACGGCATGAAGATACTTCTTGCTCCGGGTCGAACGACACTCGCACAACTCGAAACCGTTTATCGAAATAAGTTTAGATTCGAACTAACGCCAGATTCTTTTGATGCGGTCAGAGTGGGGGAGTCTAGGCTTACGGATCGACTCAAGAGCGGCGAGACCATCTATGGTGTCAATACTGGATTCGGCAAACTTGCCTCGGTCCGAATCGACGACGAAAACTTGGTTAATCTGCAGCGTAATCTCGTGCGCTCTCATTGCGCTGGTTTTGGCGAGCCTTTACCACACAATATTGTTCGACTGAGTATCGCTTTGAAATGCTTGTCACTTGGGCGAGGTGCCTCGGGTGTTCGAGCTTTGGTCATCGAGCTACTACAAGACATGGTTGGTGCAGACATTATTCCAGTCATTCCTGCTCAAGGTTCCGTGGGTGCTTCAGGTGATCTGGCTCCGTTAGCTCATATGGCGGCTACGTTAATTGGCGAAGGAGAAGTTTTCTATAAAGGTGAACAAATACTGTCCTCTAAGGCATTTGAGTTGGAGGGATTGAAGCCAATTGTGCTTCAGGCGAAAGAAGGTCTTGCATTACTTAATGGGACACAAGTATCAACGGCACTAGCATTAGCGGGGCTTTTTGGCGCGTGGCGCTTAGCTATAACGTCAATAACAACCACTGCGCTTTCAATTGACGCTGCAATGGGATCAAGTGCCCCATTTCATGACGAGATTCATCAATTGCGTGGACATCGAGGCCAGATTGATAGCGCAAAAAGGCTGCGTGCATTACTTCGGGGATCTGAAATTCGAGAAAGTCATGCGGTAGGTGATGAACGGGTGCAAGATCCCTATTGCTTGCGGTGTGCGCCACAAGTGATTGGCGCATGCATGGACCAACTGCAACAGGCTGGTACGACATTACAAATTGAAGCAAATGCGGTGACGGATAATCCGCTGATACTTTCCGATGGAAACATCGTGTCAGGCGGTAATTTCCACGCGGAACCAGTGGCGTTAGCAGCAGATCAAATCGCGATTGCTATATCTGAAATTGGGTGTATTGCTCAGCGCAGGATCGCATTGTTAGTTGATCCTGTTTTAAGTTTTGGTTTGCCTGCTTTTTTAGCACCTGATCCGGGTTTGAAGTCCGGCTTGATGATTGCTGAGGTCACATCCGCCGCTCTAATGAGTGAGAATAAAGCGCTTTCTAACCCGCGGTCAGTCGACTCTACGCCGACTTCTGCAAACCAGGAAGACCATGTCTCCATGGCTTGTCATGCCGCACGTAGATTACTAGAGATGAATAAGAACCTTTCTGCCATCCTTGGAATTGAATCTATGGCTGGAGCTCAAGGTGTTGAGCTTCGGGCACCATTACAAACCAGTGATCATTTAAAAACAGTTATTTCCAAGATTCGGCAGCATTGTCCTTCGTTGGTGGACGACAGAATGGTAAGTGAAGATATTACTAATATTGCGAACTTGGTTCTTGAAAGTGACGAGCTCTGTGCTCTTGGGGACGGCTTGGTTGCCTTGGGTTTGGGTACATGAAACTGGTGGATGTCATCCAGGGGAGTGGTCCAATAATATTGGGTCAGCCGCACTCTGGAACCTTTGTTCCCGATGAAATATTTAAAAATCTAAACAAACTTGGTCGACAATTATTAGATACCGATTGGCACGTTCCACAGCTTTATGAAGGATTGTTAGACAATGCTTCGGTAGTGAAAGCTAATTTTAGTCGTTACGTAATTGATCCAAATCGTGACCCGCAATGCGTAAACTTATACCCCGGTCAAAACTCTACGGATTTAGTCCCGATCTCTACGTTTGATGGTGATCCAATCTGGCAAACTAAACCGACGGCAGAGGAAATTCAACGGCGACTTAACAATTATCATAGCGAATACCACCAAATATTGAGCGCGGAAATAGCGCGTGTGAAAGCCTTACACGGCGTAGCGGTCGTATACGATTGTCATTCGATTCGATCAAAAATACCGTACTTGTTCGACAATCTTTTGCCGGATCTGAATATAGGCGACAACAGCGGTAAATCATGCGCGAACGAGATTACGCTTGGAATCCAAAAAGTTTGCCAAAGCATTAATACTCATACCTATGTAGTCAATGGCCGATTTCGAGGCGGGTGGACGACTCGACACTATGGCGCCCCCGAAGAGGGTGTGCATGCGGTACAAATGGAATTAGCGCAGCGTGTCTACCTAAAGAGTGAAAGTGTTCCCTTTGATTACGATGAAGAAAAAGCAGCGTCTTTGCGAAGTGTGTTGTCTGACATTCTTCATGGAATAAATAACACAATTTTGGAGTATTCATCTGGAGTGTCGTCATGAATAAATCTTTAAGTCGTAAACGTGACATAAGAAGCCCAAGAGGTAACAAGCTTTCCTGTAAGTCGTGGGCTACGGAGGCTCCGTACAGAATGATTCAAAACAATTTAGATCGAGAGGTGGCGGAAAACCCAGATGAGCTAGTGGTGTATGGCGGGATTGGTAAGGCCGCGAGAACGTGGAAAGATTTCGATACGATTCTTGAAACTTTAAAAGAGCTTAGTGAAGACGAAACGCTATTGGTGCAATCGGGTAAGCCCGTTGGGGTGTTTCGTACGCACAAAGATGCACCTAGAGTGTTGATAGCAAACTCTAACTTAGTGCCACAGTGGGCGAATTGGGATCACTTTAATGAGCTAGATCAAAAAGGTCTGATGATGTTTGGTCAGATGACGGCAGGCTCTTGGATATACATTGGTACTCAGGGGATCGTTCAAGGTACTTATGAGACATTTGTGGAAGCAGGGCGACAACACTATAACGGTGACCTAACCGGAAAATGGATTTTGACAGCGGGCTTGGGTGGCATGGGGGGTGCTCAGCCGCTAGCAGCATCTATGGCCGGTGCTAGTTGTCTTGCCGTCGAGTGTGATCCTAAGAGCATAGATTTTCGATTACGGACAGGCTACCTCGATAGAAAGGCAAATTCGTTGGACGAAGCGTTAGCGATGATTAATGAGTGGACAGAATCTGGTCAAAGTAAGACCGTTGGTCTGTGTGCAAATGCGGCCGATATTTTTCCAGAATTAATCGAACGAGGTATACGTCCCGATATTGTGACCGACCAAACATCTGCGCACGATCCATTAAATGGCTATTTGCCTCAAGGTTGGACTTTGTCTGAATGGAAGAGTAAGCGAGTGTCTGCTCCCGAACAGGTGACTAAGGCATCGCGAGCGTCAATGAAGTTGCAAGTTCAAGCAATGCTCGATTTTTGGGCTCAGGGTATTCCTACACTTGATTATGGTAATAATATTCGGCAGGTAGCTTTTGATGAGGGCCTTGAAAACGCGTTCGATTTTCCTGGGTTTGTCCCAGCTTATATTCGTCCTTTATTTTGCCGCGGCATAGGCCCATTCCGTTGGGTTGCATTGTCTGGTGACCCTGAAGATATATATAAGACTGACCAGAAAGTTAAAGAACTACTTCCTGATGATGAGCATCTTCATAGATGGCTAGATATGGCTCGTGAGCGTATTGAATTTCAAGGGCTACCTGCACGCATCTGTTGGGTAGGTTTGGGCGATCGGCATCGTTTGGCATTGGCCTTTAACGAAATGGTTAAAAATGGTGAGTTAAGTGCGCCTATTGTTATTGGCCGAGATCATCTTGATAGCGGTTCTGTGGCTAGTCCTAATCGCGAAACCGAAGCAATGAAAGATGGGTCGAGTGCTGTTTCCGATTGGCCGCTCTTGAACGCACTACTTAATACAGCTAGTGGTGCAACTTGGGTGAGTCTGCATCATGGTGGTGGTGTCGGGATGGGTTTCTCTCAGCATGCTGGCGTTGTTATTTTAGCGGATGGAACTGAAGATGCAGCCCGACGACTTGGTCGAGTTTTGTGGAACGATCCAGCCACAGGAGTAATGCGTCATGCTGATGCAGGGTATGAAGATGCGATTGAATGTGCAAAGAATCAAGGATTGAACCTACCAGCTATTCTATAAGTGAACTAATTGAAGGAAATAGAGAAATTATCGAACGTTTACGCTTAAACTAAATACCTATTCATTTGCGCAGCAACACTTTCCATAATAACTAGCGAGAAATAAGATGAAACCTATTTTTCCTCTCCTGATTTTTTTACTGGGAACCCTTGCCGGCTGTGCAGCCGTTCAGCCACAGGGTGCTCTGCTAATCGAGACGCAGGGTAATCGTCCTTTCGGAGGTGTGTCCGTAGGGGATCCCGAAACCAGAGTTTTCGCTTGTGACCACGGTTACGTCGATTGGCAGATTCCTCTCGACGCGAGAGCCTTGCCGATGCTGTTTGTTCATGCGAGTAGTAAACGCACCTGGGAAACAACGTTCGACGGACATCGTGAAGGGTTTATTCCAATCTTTCTGCGTCGAGGATTCGCTGCCTATAGCACGGATCTTCCACGAACCGGTCAGGCGGGACAGGGCTGCGCACCGGTGAATTACAACCCTGAGGATCAGTGGTCTATCCAGACATCCTTCACTAGTTGGCGCTATGGCTTGTGGTTGCCCGGGCAGACCGAGCCGACGTTCTATCCAGATGTTCGATTCCCGACGGATGATTCGAGCGCACTCGATGAGTTCTTTCGGATTCAAACGCCCGAGTTTGATGGTCCGGAGAACGAGGAAATTGAAACCGATGCGCTTGCCGTGCTAATGGGGGAGATAGGTCCATCGATTATACTGACGCATTCTTCAACTGGTATTCGAGGGTGGATTGCCGCAATTAAGAGTGACAACGCTGCGGCGATCGTGAGTTATGAGCCCGGTGATTTCGTGTATCCCGAAGGCGAATTGCCACCACCGATTGCGATGTCTGCTGGTGGCGAGCAGGCTGTGGGGCGGGAGGTGCCGATGGTGGATTTCCTTAAGCTGACACGGTTTCCGATCCAGATCGTTTGGGGAGACTACATCCCTACTGAAATTGATCCCGCACACGTTGGGCCTTTGGGGACACTCGATTATCGGCGGCGGAATGTTTTAAAGGCACAACTGATGGTTGATGCTATAAATCGGCACGGAGGTGATGCTCAAAATCTCTTGCTACCGGACATCGGTATCGAGGGCAACGCCCATTTTCCGATGCTTGAGACAAACAATGTTCAAATAGCAGATCTGTTGTCTGAGTTTCTCGCGGCTAAGGGTTTAGATCGGCGTTAGGTGAGGTCCATGAAAACATCATTAGTTTTTTGTGTGCTGACTTTGTTAGCCAGTGCAGCACCAAGTGTTGCGCATCATAGTTATATCAACATTGATCGCACTGTGGTTGTCGCGGTTGAGGCAACCGTATTGGATTTTCAATGGAGGAATCCGCACGTCTATATTCGTGTCGCTGTAGACGAGAACGGAGAACGGGTGGAGTGGGAAATTGAAACTGGTGGCACGCCTATATTAATTCACAGCGGTTGGTCGCAAGATTCTATCCAAATAGGTGATGTGATCAATGTTCGCTTACATTCTGAACGCGATACCGATCGACGCTACGCCCTACTGGAGTCTCTAACTACAACCGATGGGACCGTACTTAGAAGGGGAATAAAGGAGTCCCAAGCGACAGAAACTACTACTGATATGAACGGCGTTTGGAAATCACGTCTGGATCCTCAAGCACCCTATGAAGTTATGAGTGCGCTGTATGAGGATTTTATTGCTATTCCATTGACTGACGCCGGGCAGACATCTATCGACACTTACGATCACGATAGAGATAACCCTACTGCTATTTGTGGTGGGTACGGATTGATGGCTGGATTAACGTCACCGCATTATCTTAACCAAATTGCAATCCTCGATGACCGCGTCATTATTCGTGACGAATGGTTTGATGCTGAGCGCATTGTATATACTGATGGCCGTGAACACCCTGTTGATGGGGAACGCACGCGACTCGGGCATTCCATTGGCCATTGGGAGGGCGATACTCTAGTGGTAGACACCCGATTATTTGCCGAACACATTTCGTCCTACGGAACTGGGCTCGCCTCAGGATTGCAGAAGCATATTGTCGAGCGCTATACGCTCAATGGAGACGGGCGCAGCCTGAAAGTTGAAGTATTGCTAGAAGACCCTGAGTACTTAGCTGAAAATTTCAGCGGTTCGGTAACCTGGGACTATACGCCTGACTTCGATTTCTACCGTTATGATTGTGATCCTGCAGTCGCCACGCGATTCTGGTCTCGCGGAGACTAATTCGACTCTCGATCACTCCAATCTAAGGAGCAAACCGTGCCTAACCAGATAGACTCGATCATTTTGATCAAATGTCCGTTATATACTGCGATTTCAACCGGTCGACGCAACACATTGGTTAA
>ERZ887942.715-NODE-715-length-25726-cov-7.360056_pt1 | contig 25726 bp, 11 predicted proteins | sample MGYA00521099_ERZ887942 | MGnify/ENA primary metagenome ERZ887942 (study PRJEB32303, sample SAMEA104408605) | aquatic metagenome | biome: Brackish water; feature: Pelagic; material: water | place: Baltic Sea | collected 2014-06-07T06:48:00 | depth 16,251 m ...
ACGATAGCGGCAAACAGAAAAGTACGAATGGGAGGCATGTGGGAAACTATCGGATTTTCTTTCAAATCCAATGGCGGGAATCTGTCTTGTTGAAGCCTATTGCGTTGGGATTCGTAATTTGCAAACCATGACCACCCAGATCAGATTACCTCATGCTCTCATCTGAAAGTCGTCGCAAAGATTTTCCGTCGCTGGAAAACAAGGTCTATCTGAATTCCGCGGCTGAGAGTATTCCCCCCGTTGCGGTTCATGAAGCGCTGGAAACGTATTGGAGGGATAAATCGATGGGGATGAAAGGCCGCGATTTTCACTTTTCCGAGTTGGAGAAATGCCGGGAAGTGGCGGCCGGGATGTTGAAGCGGACTCCGGAGGAGGTTGCGTTTTGTTCCTGTTCTTCGGAAGCCTACAATCTTCTGGCCTCTGCTCTTCAGCTCAACGCCGCAGATGAAGTGGTGATATCTGATTTGGATTTCCCGGCAGGGGCAACGCCGTGGATCAGCTCCCCGGATGGTCCATCAGTTCGGCTGTGGGAGAACGACGATGGCGTTTTGGAATTGGATCGCCTGATCGGCTTACTATCGGAAAAAACGAAATTGGTTCAGGTGTCGTTGGTGAGTTTTCTAAATGGCTATCGAATTCCGTGGGCGTCTTTCCGGGATCGGGTTCGGGAACGGGCTCCAAATGCGATTCTCTCAGTGGATGTGACGCAGTGTTTTGGGCGAGTTGAGTTGGATTGTCTCGATGCTGATTGTCTGATTTCGAGCACTCACAAATGGATTCTTGGCATTCATGGGGGCTGTGTGGTGTCTGTTTCTGAGAAGTCGGCGGCACGGCTGACAACTCATGCGGGCGGATGGTTTCATATCAAAAACGCGTTTGATAATGATCGTTTTGAAACTGCTGACCCGGTGTCGGGTGCGGCGAGTTTTGCGGTGGGAATGCCGAACTTTCCCGCGATCTATGCGCTGCGAGCGGGGATGGATTATCTGAATGGCGTTGGGATCGATAAGATTGCCAGCCATGCGGATCCGATCGTCGCTGAACTTCATTCGCAATTAAAAGTACTAGGGATAAAAACGATGACTCCTTTTCAATCGGATAATCCTGCTGGCATCGTTGCTTTCCAACACGAGCGAGACGAGGAGATTAGCGAGGCTTTGCTCGCGGAGGATATTCACGTGATGCGCCAAGCCGGTCGTTTGCGCGTGGCGGTTCATGGATACAATCAAATGAGTGACATTGATAACCTCGTAACGATTCTGAAAAAATGGGCGTGATTGATATTCTTTCCGAATTGGTTCGGATCAATAGCGTCAATCCCGAGTGGGGTGGGCCGGGTGAAAGGGATGTCGCGACGTGGGTCCGGCGTTTTTTTGAAGAGCGGAATATCGACGTGTGGGAGAACGAAGTTTTACCGGGTCGGCCGAATGTGATTGCACGAATACCTGGCCAGAATCCCAATCGAAGGATCGTGTTGGAAGCCCACATGGATACGGTGGCAACTGGGGGAATGACAGTAGAACCGTTTGATCCGGTTATTCGTGACGGCAAATTATTCGGCAGGGGAGCGGTCGATGTGAAGTGTGGCCTCGCGGCGATGATGGATGCGGTCTCGCGAATTGAGAACCCGCCGTGCGAAGTCTGGTTGGCGGCTGTTATTGATGAGGAAAATGCCTATCGCGGGGTGCTAAGTTTGATCGATGAATTGCCGGAAGCCCACGCGGCGATTGTGGCCGAGCCAACAGAGAATCTAATTGTCCGGGCAAACAAAGGGGTCCTTCGATGGCGAATTACGACTCATGGAAAGGCGGCTCATAGCGCGAAGCCTCACTTGGGGGAAAGTGCGATTCATGAGATGGCGAGAGTGTTGGATTTGATTGAAAAAGATAACTTACGACTCGCTGAAAATAGTCATCCATTGGTAGGCCCGGCAACGTGTTGTGTCGGGACGATCGAGGGTGGAACTCAGGTCAATATTGTGCCGGACCGTTGTCAGATTACCCTCGACCGGCGAATGCAGCCGGGGGAAACGGGAGAAGCGGTTCTCGCTGAATATCGTGAGCTTTTTACAGGACTCGATGCTTCGATGGAGTCACCGGATTTGGTCGATGAAGGAATGGAAACGGCCGAAAGCGAAGCCATTGTCCAAGCGTCAAAAATGACGTTGGGAGAGTTGGGAGGCAATCCCGAAACGGTTGGCGTTCCATTTGGCTGTGACGCCACGAAGCTGTCGCGCGCAGGAATCCCCAGTATCATTTTCGGACCTGGCTCGATCGATCAAGCGCACGCTGCGATTGAATTTGTCGAGATCGATCAGGTCGAATTCGCGGCGGAATTCTATCGCGAAGTCGTCATGAATTTTCGATAAGCATTAAAAGACGATAAGCATTAAAAGAAAATGGATTCCGCAGTTTTGCGCAGCATCCATTCGCGATCTTCGGCGGTCAGGAAATCGAGACGATCCCGAACGAGCGCGATGGCATTTTCGTAGGTATGCCCGCGGACCACTTGATACGGACAATCGCTTGCCCACATCAAACGGTTCGCTCCGTAGGCGTCTCGCAGCTGCTTGATCATCGGCCCTAAATCTTCGTAAGGAGCCGCTTTCTTTCCAAGGGCATAAAAGGCCGAGGTCTTGACGCTGACGTTTTCCTGATCGGACAATTTGAGCAGCGCGTCCAAATCACTTTGTTCGATGGAGCCGCTGACGCCGATTCTCGCGCAATGATCAATCACGATTGGTGTTTCGGGAAACTTCCGGCTCATTTCGAGGACAGCGGGTAGAGAGTCCGGATCAGCAAGAAGGCACATCGATAGATTGTGCTCGGCTCCCGTTTCCCACATTTCGACCGTGCCTTTTGAGTCGGGCCAGGTTTCGGCACTGGCCCGGGTCGACCGAATTCGAAACCCGCGCACGCCCGACTTGGCAAGTTCCAGCATCGTCGCCTTAACATCGGGAGCATTTTCATCGATCACAGCGACACCCCCAAACACTCCGGGATACGCCGCCATTGCGTCCAGCATGTAGGAATTATCGAACCCGTAAAAGCTCATTTGAATCAAAACGACTCGTGAAACTCCAGCAGGCTTCGAATGGGCAAACAACTCTTCCGGAGTGAAGCTCGGCGGCTTCATTTGCTCAACGGTGTATTTTTGAGCGATCGGATATCGCTTGGTGTCCGGTGTCCACACGTGGACATGCGCATCAATGAATCCTGGTTCATCAGGCTTTTGGCAACCGGTTAAACCAAGCGCAGCGGCGGTGGTTGTTGTGGATGAAGCGAGGAATTGGCGGCGCGTTTTCATAGGCAGTTGAATGGGCTGATCGTTTCATTTTTGGAATCAGAAATCCAGCATCAATGCGAAACCATTGCAGTTTCGTTGTTGCCACACCAAGTCAATTTCTGCTTCAAACCCAGAATCCGGTTCGATCTTGAGCGATTGTTTCCGGACTGTGACAAAGAGGGTCGACTTTCTCGTCCAAGTTGATAAGAATCACCGCTTTCTCCTGTCACAAGCAGGGGAATTACGACAATTCACAACAGTAGCTCCCTGCGGGAAGGCGAGGTGCTGAAACACGAGATATGACACGAATTCGAATTTTGATCTTAGGGAGCATTGTAGCTGTTTTGGCTATTGCGATTGGCTGGGTATTTGTTGGGGGCGATCTGACGAAGACTGTTACTGCTCCCAATGGCGCTGATCAGCAGGCGACGGATATGTCTCAGGCAGATCAGAAACCTGATTTTGCAGGCGATACGATGGTTAATTCCAGTGTGGGTTCAGCAAAGACACCGCGGGTTGAAGCGGGCAGGGAGTCGATCATTTTGCCAAAACAAGTTTCTTCCATCGAGGAGCTTTCGGAAAAGGCCGATAAAGCCGTTCCTGCGGGAGTTTTCCGTTTTGCCACGGGCGAGAGAGTCAATTTGTCGCCCAAAAATTCAGGAAAATGGGAAGACCTTGGGACGGTTCAAAAATGGAGGCTTCAGATCACATCCCCTGAAGCGGTTTCGCTGAACTTGGGATTCTCGAAGTATGTGATGCCGAATGGAGGTCAGTTGCGAATTTTTGCTCCTGAAAACGAGGCTACTCCGACGTATCGAGCCTTTACTTCTAGGGATAACAAAGCGCATCAGCAGCTCTGGACGCCAATCGTTCGAGGCGATGAGATCGTTATTGAGGCAATTATTCCGACAGAAGCGGTTGATGATTTAAAACTTGAGTTGGCTCAGGTGAGTCACGGATTTCGTGGATTCAGGCCAAAGTCCGCGAAGGATACCAAAATTGGCGGAGACACGTCAGCTTCTTGTAATATCGATGTGATTTGCGATGGCACGACGCTTCCAGGTGGAGTTGGAGCTTTGATTGATGGAATGCGGGATCAGATTCGGTCCGTTGGTGCATATACCTTGGGTGGAGTTGATGCGTGTTCCGGGACTTTGCTCAACAATGTGAACGGAGACCTTGTTCCCTATTTCCTGACTGCGGCGCACTGTGATGTGACGGTCGCGAATGCTGCTTCCATGGTGGTCTACTGGAATTTTGAAAACAGCACCTGTCGAACGCCGGGGTCTGCAGCGAGCGGCCAGGTTGGCGATGGCGATTTGAGTCAATTTAACACTGGAGCGATTTTTCGGGCAGCAGACGCGGCGACTGACTTCTGTCTTGTCGAATTAGATGACGATCCAGATCCAATCTACAATTTGCATTTCGCAGGATGGGATAATTCAATAGCGGTTCCAACGATGTCGACGGGAATTCATCACCCGGCGGTCGCTGAAAAACGGATCAGTTTTGATCTGGATTCGCCTACGATTACTGATGCTGATTCGGCTGACGTGAATTCTAATGCAGGCTATTTTAGAATCATCGACTGGGACCACGGGACGACTGAAGGCGGTTCTTCCGGCTCAGGACTGTTCAATGAAAATGGCCGGGTTGTCGGGCAACTTTTCGGAGGAGATTCTGCTTGTGGGAATGACTTAGCCGACTGGTACGGTCGTTTCTCGAGTTCATGGACCGGCGGTGGAACCGCAGAAACACAGCTTTCAAATTGGCTGGATCCCAGTGGGGTTGGGTCCGTTACCGTGGATGGTATCGATCAGGACGATGTGCTTTCAATCGACGATGTCACGGTCACGGAAGGAGATTCGGGAACGGTTGCAGCTACGTTTACCGTGTCACTGATCCGTCGATCAAATGATACGGTGTCCGCTCAATGGAGTACTCAGGACGGAACGGCAACGTCAGCTGGAAATGATTTCACCGTGATTGATGGAAGCGTCAACTTTCTTCCCGAAGAGGATTCTAAAACCGTGACGGTGCAAGTGAATGGAGATGTTGCTCAGGAAGACAATGAAACGTTTTCAGTTATTTTGAGTAATCCAAGTTCCGCCGAAATTGGAGACGGTGAGGGGACGGCAACAATCACCAATGACGACTTCTTTGCCCCGCCTGTAATTACAAGCCCAGCTACTGCAGAGGGACTTCAGGATTCTTTGTTCACCTATCAAATTGAAGCTTCGAATTTTCCAAATGGCTTTGCTTTTGCGGCGACTCCCCCAGCTGGAATGACAGTCGATTCCAACGGGTTGGTTTCATGGACGCCATCAGTGTTTGGACCGTTTCAGTTTGAGGTGAGGGCAACGAGCCCCGCAGGAATGGGAGATCAAACCGTAACCGTTACGATTGCAGAAAACAGTATCGGCAATGCCTTGGATAATACGGCGATTCCATTTTCAACTTCAGGAGCTCTGCCGTGGAACGCGCAAGCTGTCGTGACTAGCGATGGAGTGGATGCTGCTCAGAGCGGCGCTATTACTCATTTGGAGGAGTCAGTCATCCAGTTTACGGTGACGGGGCCAGATCATCTGGTCTTTGATTGGAAAGTTTCTTCGGAAGCAGGCTTTGATTTTTTCCAATTGCGGAAAACCGGAGAAACTCTTCGCGAGATCAGCGGTGATGTTGATTGGACTCGCGAGGTGATAGAGGTTCCAGCTGGAACCGCGACTTACCAATTTCGATATCTGAAGGATTCCGACACATCTGAAGGCGCTGACGCAGGATACGTCGACAAGCTTTTTCTCGCTTCTTCGTCGACGAATCCGATTATTACCAGCAGCACGTCGGATCAAGCAATTGGAAATTCTAATTATTCCTACCAGATCGAAACCACCCAACCTGCAAGTTCGTTTACTGCGACAGGGTTGCCAGCGGGATTGAGTCTTAACCCCGGCACGGGCCTGATTTCAGGAATTCCGACAGAGATTGGAAGTTTCACCGTCGCGCTCTCTGCAACCGAAGGTGGCGTCACCGAAACGTCTACGCTCGCTTTGGTAGTTTCAGCTGCTCTGCCCGGGATGACGAATGCGGTTGGAAGCGACCTGAGTTGGGGGACTAGTGGTGATTCAAATTGGTTTATTCAAAACGCGATTAGTAGAGATGGTCAGGCCGTTCAAAGCGGTAACATAGGCGATTTAGAGGCGTCTTCGCTTTTCACTCGCGTGGAGGGGCCGTCAGACTTTATTTTCTATTGGAAAGTCAGTAGCGAAGCTCAAGACGATTTGATCGTTTTTATCGATGGAGTCGAAAATAGCAGGATTAGCGGGATTCAGGATTGGGCTAGAAAGAATATTCTGCTCGGCGAAGGCTCTCATAGTGTGGAGTTTCGCTATGAAAAAGACTTGGGTACCGCCGAAAATGCAGACGCTGGATGGATTGATTCGGTCGAAGTAATACCATTTCCTTCAGCTGTTACCGGGACATCAGCGACTGATGGCGATTTTGATCACTTCGTTACAGTCACGTGGACACCTCCAACAGAATCAGTTGATCAATACATCATTTACCGTGCGACGGTCGATGATTCGGGACAAGCCACCGAAATTGGCACGTCAACACTTCCTGAATACGGCGATTCTACAGCGGTTCGAGGAACACAGTATTACTACTTTGTTCGTGCAGAAAATTCCGCAGGGCTGGGGCCAACCGATTCCGGGGACGACGGATTTGCAGCCCCGGATTTGCCAGCAGCCAGCACCCAAATATCTGCGACCAATGCGACTCTCTCAGATCGTGTTGATATCCAGTGGAATTTTGTTCCCGGGCTCGTTGATCTGTATACGTTGTATCGCACTGACAACGTCAATACACCGCCGACAGTTCTTACGACTCGATCAAAAACTTCAAACTCGTTTTCTGACGCGACAGCGATCCCCGGCATCCTGTATTATTACACGGTAGTGGCTTCAAACATCGCTGGTGATGGACCTGCTTCAACGTCGGACGTCGGCGCGAGACGAGCGCCAGCTCCCACAGGGGTTACGGCTACGTCGAGTAACCCAAACCAAATTGACATCATATGGGATCCGCCGGTATTTCCTGTCGACAACCATCGAGTTTACCGGAATGGCGCGTCCAATGATGTATCAGGAGCGATCCTTATCGTGGAATTAAATGGAACGGAAACTTCATACACGGATATCAGCGTTAATCCGGGTCTTTCCTATGCCTACTTTATAACTGCAGTGAACGATCACGGCGGGGAGTCTGCCTTTTCGTCATCTGTCTCTGGAACACGTTTGTATGTTCTTCCAGAAGGAGTGGTTCAGTCTGGTGCACCGACACCCGGTCCGGGAGAAACCAACGCCATTTATGCTGCCGAAGCTAAAGGCACGTTCACCGGATTGATCAACGATGATAGTGCGACCGGTGATGAGGTGAAACTGTTCGGCAATGGAAGAATTTCGATTTCGCATAGCACGAAAACAGATTCAGGCACAGCGTCAACAACTCTGATATACCAGGGAGGCACCTACAAATTGAAGGCTCCATTCCTGGCTGATGGGAGCGCGACTATTGGCTTTACCAAGCGGGATGAAGCAAAAACGCCGATGACGTTGACCCTGCAATTGGTGGACTCTGATTTAGGATCAAAATTGATCGGAACGATCACAGGAGACGGTGAGACCGGAGTCCTGAATTTCTATAAACTCGTCTTTCATCGGACCAAAAATAAATCTGAAGACGCCGGGCGATACACCATGGTAATGCCTCATGATGAAGGTGCCGATCATTCACTCGTTCCGGGCGGAGATGGCGTTGGAGCGACAACTGTTGGCATCGATGGGCGGGTTCGAGCCGTAGGTGTGCTTGGAGATGGCGCTAAACTTTCGTTGTCTACGTTCCTAAGTGCAGACGGTGAAATCGCGGCTTACCGCAAACTATACAACCGGGACGCAACCGGTTGGGTCGGCGGAATGTTAAGGTTGAACGATGTCGATAATGTCAGCTCGGTGGACGGAATGTTTCAGTGGTTCAAAGGCGCTGATACCAGGCAGACCCGATACGCCGACGGATTTGATCTTCAGCAAGGAGCTGTCGTTTCAACCTACACAGCACCTAATGCAAGAGCGCAGGAATTTCTGATCAGCGATCTTCGAGACGGAACTGGAAATGCGATTCTCTACCTCACTGGCGGAAACCTGAATTACAATATTGGAGCGCTCGGAGTTACTTGGAGCCGCAAAAATCGGATCACTCTCGATTCGCGAATCAGAAAAGAGGTTCTCAAGCCAAAAGTTAGGGCATCGACAGGCTTGGTTACTGGTTCATACGTCGATAAAGCGGCTGGAGTGACCGCAAAATTCTACGGGATTGCCTTTCAAGAACAGGATCGCGTCGTGGGCAATTTTCCAGGCACGGGTCGTACGGGATATTTTCAGATCACCCCGAACGGGGCGCCTGATCTCAACGTGACTCGAGCCACCCCGGCAGCCGCCGTCACCAATGGCGACTCATTTGCCTTCGGTGATACCGGCTTCGAGGGCGGCTTTGGTGAGATCGGATTTTTCATCCAGAACGACGGAATCGGAAGTCTCCACCTTCGAAGTGTTCCTGAAATTGTGACCACTTCGCCTGAAGACTTTGCTGTTTCATTCAGCAATTCCGGTTTTCTTGCTCCGGGAGAGCGGACACTGATCCGCGTTCGATTCCAGCCACAGGCGATTGGAGCCGAGACAGCTACCTTAAAAATTCTTACCAACGACGAAACCGACAATCCGTTTGAGATTTTGCTAACAGGAAATGCGATTGCCGGAATAGGAGGGCTTGGGAAAGAAAGTCTGCCAGGTTCAAATGCGGTTTCTCCTGCAAATTCCCTGGAATTGACGAGTTCGACCGCGGCCGTGTACGACAGTCTTCAAAACGGAACCTTCAGAGGGCTGATCAATCAAAACATTGCAGGGAATCCAGTGAGTGGAATTACGTCGCTTAAAATGAGTTCGAACAAAACCACAGGATTCGGTGTGTTGAGCGGAACGGTCATCGTCGATGGGAAGAGGCTTTCGCTGAAAGGGGAGATTATCGCAGATGGAAGCTTCGCGGGTGATTTCTTGAAGTCTGCCGCGCCGATTTGGACGCCGACAATTCAAGTGCAGGAAACAGCGGGAGGAACGACCCAAATCGTTGGTTTACTCACCAATGAAGACACTGGGGAAACCTACAATTTTGTCGCTGATCCAAATCGCTTTCACAAAACGAGAAATCCAGCTCCAATGGCCGGCCGTTACACGACTGTCCTGCCAGCGACGGCAGAAGTTTATCAGGTCTACCCCGGCGGGCATGGGTATGGTGGATTCGCCGTATCCACATCAGGAGCCACAAAAATGAACCTCGTTCTAGCGAATGGATCGAAACTTACGATCTCCGGATTTGTCTCCGAAGATGCTCAAATTCAGCTCTACGATGCGAGATTGAGCGGAGTGGTTACATTCCGGGACGAAGCTGGGATCAGCGACGTCGATGGTGATTTGATGTGGAATCGCCCGGCGAATTCGCGAGCCACTCGTTACTCGAAAGGATTTTCCGGTCCCGTCGCTTTTGTTGGAAGCGCCTACAATTCCGTTCCTGCCAGTGGTTGGCTTCTTCCAAGTATAGAAGCTGCAACCGGCGCCGCCTTTGTCAGTTTGGAGGGACTCGATTTGTCCGAGAACAAATCGATCACCTGGGCGCAGAACAATCGATTCACCTACGTTCGAGTTGGCAAAGAAATCCTCAGCGTGAAAGTTTCAAAAAACTCTGGATTTGTATCGGGGTTTTGGTGGGACCGAAACAACGGGAAGCCGAAACGAACCTTCGGGGGAGTGATTCACCAAAAACAGGATGGAGTGTTCGGAACGGTGATCAATGGTCTGACAACTGGCCGTCTCGAAATCACAGACTGAGTTTCACGAACCAACAGGGTTGGTTCATCGAACCCACCCTGTTGGTTCGTAGGGGTAATGGCTTAATCGAACGTTCTCCCGCGAAATTGGAATAACGTTCAGCATCGGCGGAGACTGCGCCTACCAGATCGTTGCCGCCCGCAAATCGGTAACTTGAGTTTGCTGTGCGGGCGAAGAAATTTCCGATAGAAGGGAACCGAACAGAAACTGTCCCCCATCCACTATAATGAGCGAATCCCAATCTTCTAACGACCCAACCCGGCGTCGCTTTCTTTCTCAATCCGGAAAAATTGCCGCCGGTACTTCGGTGCTTGCGGGCGTCTCTATCCCGGCGGTGCACGCAGCGGGAAGTGATAAAATTCAGCTCGCCCTGATCGGTTGTGGCGGACGTGGCAGCGGTGCGGTCGGGAATGCTATTGAAGCGGACGACGGTATTCAACTCACGGCGATGGCGGATTTATTCGAGGACCGCCTGGATCGTTCGCGCCAAGTGTTGGAGAAAAATTTTAAAGGTCGCGTGGAGGTTCCTTCTGACCGGCGTTACCTCGGCTTCGAAGCCTTCAAACAGGCGATTGATTCGTTGCGCCCGAATTCAGGCGACGTTGCAATGATCACTGGCTACGCGGGCTTTCGTCCTCAGCAACTCAAGTACGCAGTCTCGCGCGGCATCAATGTATTTATGGAAAAGTCGTTCGCGGCGGATCCCCCAGGAGTGCGGCGAGTGATCGAAGCGTCGAGGAAGGCTGAACAAAATGGCGTCAAGATCGCTGCTGGTCTGATGTGTCGGCACTCGCGGAATCGGCAGGAGCTGATGAATCGTATCAATGATGGTGAGCTCGGTGACATCCAGAGTATTCGTGCTTATCGGATGGGACCGTCCGGGCCGCTTCGTCCAAAGCCTGAGGACAAGACGGATCTCGAGTGGCAGCTTCGCAATTTCACCAAATTTTTCTGGGTGTCGGGCGGACTTTGGTCGGAGATGGATATTCATCAGATCGATGAACTTTGCTGGTTGCAAGGTGACACCTATCCGGTCAACGCTCATGGGGTCGGAGGTCGTGCTTTCAACAATACGGACCTCGGGCAGAACCTCGATTCCTATTCGGTGGAGTGGACTTTTCCCACAGGCGTGAAGGCATACGATGTCGTGCGCTACACACCGAAGTGTTACAATGAGTTTGCGACCTACGTCCACGGCACGAAATGCGCGGCTCAGTTCTCCGGCAATATCCATGCTGGCGACGTGAAGATTTTTAAGGATCAACGTTGTGAGCCGGACAACATTGCCTGGGAGGCACCGAAGGAAAAACTCACCGCCTGGCAGCAGCAGTGGATTGATTTTACCAAAGCGATTCGCGAAGATACTCCTTTTAATCAGGGAGAGCGGGCGGCCAAGTCGAACCTGACAGCGATCATGGGCCGGGCCGCTGTTCACATGGGACGCAACATCAGTTGGGACGAAGCGATGGCTTCGGAGCATCAGTTCAACCCGGATACCGACACGCTGACGATGGACAGCAAAGCGCCCTTTACCGCCGACGCGAACGGGCAGTATCCCGTTCCTGTTCCCGGGATCTGGTCGGAGATCTGAGTCGTCCTGTAAATTAAGCATTGTATGAAACAACGAAAGTTAAGTGGACGATCAATCGGACAGGCATAGTGAAATACTGTAGAAACATCGTCTGCGTTCTTTTCTTGAATGCGGTGGCGGTCGTCGCGGCTGACTCGCCGCTGGTGGCTCACTGGGATTTTGATGGCGATGACCCGATCGACCTCGTTACCCATGGCGGTGTGATAACCGGCGAAGTGGGGCCGATGGCACCGGAGTTTCCGGATCTGCCTAAGGGGAACAAAGCCATCCGATTGGATGGAAAAGGCGCTCGGCTGATGCTGGCCGATACGGGGAAGGACAGCCGTTTCAAATTCCGCAAGGGTGATCCTATCACGTTGGAAGCCTGGGTGAACCTCGATGGACATAAATCTGGGGCACCCATGTATATCATCGGCAAGGGGCGGACGGGGGATCCGAAATTCGACAAAGACAATCAGAACTGGTCGCTGCGGGTGATTTCCAGCGGCAGTGGACCGATGCAGTTGAGCTTTCTTTTTGCGACCGAGCCGGGCAGCAGTACAGCGCCGTGGCATCGGTGGACTTCGAACGCGGGGTTCGCCGGAGACGACGGCTGGCATCATATCGCGTTGGCTTTTCGTTTCGGGGATCCGAAATCGATCCGTGGATGGATCGACGGCAAGCCGGGTGATGGACGATGGGATTTGGGGGGGGAGGCAGGTGCGAAGCCCATGGTCGACGATGATGCGGTGTGGATCGGCTCGGCGCTGAATGGATCGAGTGGTAACAGCTTTCAGGGATGGCTGGATGCGGTGGCGGTGCATCGGGCGGTGTTGGATGACAAGATGATGGCGGCGCGGTTCAAACGAGTGGGTGGTCCGCGAGTGGTCACGCCGAAACCACAGCCCAAGCTGGCTCCGGAAGTGATGCCTAAGATAGACGATGTCCCTGCTGATCGCGTGTTGTTCACCATGGCGGAAGGATTTCCCTCGGAGACGCGGTGGATGAATGAAGGCGAGACTCATGACAAAGAGTTTATGCGCTGGGTCGGCGATGATTTTATGTTGCCACGCATTCCTCTGCGACACGACGACTGGGGGATTCGCCAAAGCTGGAAAGTGCCCATGCTCGTGCGGATGGTCGCCGATGTGAAATTGCCGCCCGGAAAACAGAAGATCATGCTGCGCGCGCGGGCGTTGGGGCGCTTGTGGATTGACGGCCAATTGGTAGCCCGAACCAAAGCGATCACGGTGCAGCCGCCGAATGGAGAAGAGCCGGTGACACCCGTTCGGGAGCCAACGCTGCCGGGACTGCGCCGCGCCGGGTATCACCAGCAGGAAGTATTTGGTGAAGTGACGATTGAAGAAGGAAAAACGTCGCGGGTGATTTTGGAATTAGTCGTCGGCGGAAAAAACTTACGACCCGAGACCGGTGAACTCTGCGTTGCGATTCAAACCGAGGACGGAGAATCGTATTCGGTTCTGCAGGCGGGAGAGCGCGAAGGCTTTCCTTTAACAGACGAGGCAGTTGAACCCGTCCTGGCTGGCATTGAAGAATCAATTGCGGAGCTTGATGACCTGAATCGTCGCCGGGCGGCGTCCAGTCGAAAGGATTTCCGGGAAAAGCGACACGCCGCAGCGAAAGAATGGGCCAGTGCGAATCCGGCCCCGCCCGTTCCTAAAATCAAAGGCATCAGTCATCCGATCGATGCCTTTGTGCGGGCAAAGATTTTTCGAGCGGTGGCGGCAAGTGCGGGCACTGATCTAAAACAGGCCGAGCATTTTCACGGAAAGATCCTGCCGCTCCTGAGCGAGAACTGCTTCCGCTGTCATGGCGAGAAGGAGAAAGGTGGATTGAAACTGGATTCCCGGGAACGCCTCCTGGAAGCGGTGACGCCCGGTGACCCAAAGGACAGTGAGCTGATTTACCGTCTCCACAGCGATGATGAGGACGAACGGATGCCGCCAACGGGTGAACCGATCGCCAAAAACGAGATCGCATTATTGGAGAAATGGATCGAGCAAGGCACCGCGTGGCCGAGTCCGCCAGTCGATGCGGCTGAGATTGCTGAACGCCCTTTAATCAGTGATGCCGCGTTTCTGCGGCGGGTTTATTTGGATACGGTGGGAGTGCCGCCGACCTTTGCCGAAGCGGATGCGTTTCTCGCCGACAAGAGCCAAAACAAACGCGAGCGCCTCATCAATCGTCTACTAAAAGACGAACGGGGCGCTGACAATTGGGTCGGCTATTGGCAGGATATGTTGGCGGAGAATCCTGCGCTGTTGAATCAATCTCAGGGATCGACCGGGCCGTTTCGCTTTTTTATTCACGACTCTCTCCGCGACAACAAACCGCTGGATCAGATGGTCACGGAACTGATTCTGCTGAAGGGCGGAAAATATGAAGGCGGCAGTGCCGGGTTCGGAATGGCAGCAGAAAATGATGCTCCGTTCGCGGCGAAAGGCCACATCGTGGCGTCTGCTTTTCTCGGAATCGAACTGCAATGTGCGCGCTGTCACGACTCGCCTTATCACAGCACCACGCAGCGTGATCTCTTTTCGTTGGCGGCAATGTTTGAACGCAAACCGGTCGGCGCGCCCAAGACCAGTCAGGTTCCGGCCGGCTTCTTTGAAAACCGCGATCGGAAGGCTCTCATCAAAGTGACGCTGAAACCCGGTGAAAAGGTTGAGCCAAAATGGCGCTTCGGCAAGATGACTGGGATGGCTGACGGAGGTGCGGTCGATCGTTTGATGGATGATCCGAAAGATTCCCGCGAGCGCATGGCGACCTTGATCACTGCTCCGGGGAATCAGCGCTTCGCTCAGGTGGTGGTTAATCGGATTTGGAAGCGGTTCATGGGTGTTGGCATGGTGGAGCCCATTCATGACTGGGAAGGCAAAAAAGCCAGCCACCCCGAGTTGCTCGAATGGTTGGCTCATCAATTTGTCGCTAATGATTTTAATGCCAATTACATTATCGGTTTGATCCTGACTTCGGATGCGTATCAGCGCCAGGCCATCGAAGGAAATCTGGCTGCATCGCCCGAACTTCGATTCTTCAGCGGGCCGGAACGTCGTCGCTTGACTGCTGAGCAAGTCGTCGACTCACTTTTTGCGGCGACGGGGAATCAGTTGGACATCGGCGAGCTAACGTTTGTTCACGACGGCAAGCGCCCACTCAGCAATCGCCAAACGTTAGGCTTTCCACGGCGGGCCTGGATGTTAGCGGATCTCAACAACGAACGGGATCGACCGAGCCTTGCGCTGCCTGCTGCGCGAACGATCACAGATGTCCTCGAGGCATTTGGATGGAAAGGTGCGCGCCAGCAACCGATCATGCAGCGCAACTTGGATCCGAACGTTCTTCAGCCCGGCATTCTCGCAAACGGCACGCTGGTGGCCGGACTGTCGCGTGCATCAAACCAAAGTGATTTGGCCGAATTGGCAGTGAACGCCGCCTCTCCAGACGAATTGGTCGAGACCATGTTTCTGCGAGTTCTCGCCCGAAGACCGACCGCCGAAGAGCAGAAGCAGTTCTCGGCCGCTCTTGAAACCGGATTCGCCGACCGTGTAATTCCAGCCGTCGAGGTTCGGCCAATTGTGAATCCAGAACCGCTACCGCAAATTACCTGGTTCAATCATCAGCGACACGAAGCAACGAAAGTTCAGAATGCGGTTGCACGCCGAGTGCAGAAAGGTTCGCCAGCCGACCCCCGATTACGCCCCGTATGGCGGGAGAAATTTGAAGACATGATATGGAGTTTAATCAATCATCGGGAGTTCGTATGGATTCCGTAAATCTAAATCGTCGCCAGTTTATCAGCAGCGCAACCGCCGCCGCAGGAGGAGTTGCGCTTCCCGCTTTCGCCGATCCGGCAGAGGCGTTGATTCAGGGCAAAGCCGAACACGTCATCTCGATTTGGCTGGGCGGAGGCATGGGACAGATCGATACCTTTGACCCGAAGCGAAAAGGTGATCCCAAAACGCGAAAGCCGGGTAGTTATTACGACTCGATTGATACAGCGGTTCCGGGTGTCCAGTTGAGCGAGCACTTCGCAAAACTTGCTCCGCTGATGGAACACGTCACAGCCGTTCGCACCGTGAACCACACCGTCATCGACGAGCACGCCGCCGCGACGAATCGGATGCACACGGGGCGCACCATTAGCGGAACCGTCACCTATCCCTCGATCGGATCGATCATTTCCCACGAGCGTGGCGCGGCCAGCGAAAATGCACCGCCCTACGTTTTGATTGGTTACCCCAATGTCACTAGGGGGCCGGGCTTCCTCGGGCCAAAGGCGGGATACCTGTATACGACCAATACCAGTCAAGGGCCTGCTGGATTGTCTCGCGCGGATGGCATCACCCCCGGCCGTCAATCGAGACGGGAACAGTTTCTCTCGGTCCTGCAGAAAAACGCGAGGCCGACGGAAGAATCTCGCTTGCTAAACTACGATGCAGCCATTGAAGAAAGCCTCCGACTCAGCGGTCCCGAGTTCAATCGTGCCTTCGAAGTCGGAGAAGAGCCAGCGGATCTGCGAAATCAGTATGGCGGCGAATTCGGTCAGCGTTGCCTGCTCAGTCGCCGTCTCGTCGAACGGGGCGTTCGATTTATCGAGGTGGCGCACAATCTGAACTTCATGAATGGAGCCGGCTGGGATGTCCATCACGAAGGAATCCTTGATCAGCACGAACTAATCCGCGAACTGGACACTGCCGTCTCAGCGCTGATCACCGATCTGAAAGCGAAGAGCCTTCTCGACAAGACGCTCATCGTGATTACGACCGAGTTCGGTCGACCACCTGAGTTCGACGCTCGCGGCGGTCGCGCTCATCAGGGCAAGGCATTCAGTTGCGTGTTAGCTGGCGGGGGTCTTTCCCACAAAGGTGCCTTTGGAGAGACCGACGAACTGTCCAAAAACCCAGTTTCAGATCCGGTCGGTGTGCCTGATTTCTTTGCCACGATCTGTGCCGCAGTGGGAGTGAACTATCGAAAAAATCTCTATGATGGTGATCGTCCCGTGCCGATCACCGATCGCGGGAATCCGATTGTTGCTTTGTTTAGTTAGTGGAGCGCCGGATGCTCGTTAACGCGATGAGATTGAATTATTTTACATTGGCCTGCTGGTTGGCGCTGGCTCTTACCTCGACACAGAAAAACATTTCGGCAGCGCCGAGTGAGAAGTCGCTCCGCCCGAACATCCTGATCATCCTCGCTGATGACATGGGTTATGGCGATGTCGGCATTCTCAACCGCGATAGTAGAATCCCCACGCCCCACCTCGACCAACTCGCAGGAGAAGGCTTGGTTTTCACAGACGCGCATTCCTCGGGTTCCTATTGCGTTCCTTCCCGCTATGGTCTGTTGACGGGGCGTTACATGTGGCGCACGCGGTTGGGATCGGGAGGCAACCTCGCCAATCTTGCCGGCACTTTGATCGAGCCGGGACGAAAGACGCTCGCAGATCTGCTGCGTGACTCGGGATATTTCACCGGATTGGTTGGAAAGTGGCATCAGGGAATCGATTGGCAGCTGCACGATGAAAGCGCGCGGGAAGACATCCGGGTGAATCCCAATTACCAGAATTTTCGAAACATCGACTTCGCTTCACCTGCTTTGAAAGGTCCAAAGGACTTCGGATTCGACCATTCATTTGGCACCGCCGGATCGGCGGAGATGAACCCCGCCACCTTCATCGAAAACAATCGGGCCGCGGTTATCCCTACCTTCTCATCAGAAGAGGCAAAGGAGAAAAACGGCGAATGGTTTGGCCGAGATGACAACATTATTGCCAAAGGCTATACGATGGACCGCCTCGTCCCGACGCTGTCGGACAAGGCCTGCGAATTCGTCGAAACAGCAACCCGCACCAAGCCTAATCAGCCATTTTTTCTCTACTACGCGATGACGACTCCGCACAACCCGATCATCCCGAATCCGGAATTTGTCGGCACAAGCCGCGCCGGCACTTACGGAGATTTCGTTGTCGAGCTCGATCATCATGTTGGCAAGTTGATGGACAAGTTGGTCGAACTCGGAATCGAAAAGAACACAATCGTCTTTTTTACTAGCGACAACGGACCAGTCAATCGTACCAAGGGGTATCACGAAAAGTGGGTCCGAGGTGACACCGGCATATACGGGCACGACAGCAACGGGCCGTTCAGTGGCTGGAAATCGGGCCTGGAGGAGGGCGGACATCGCGTGCCGTTTTTTGTCCGCTGGCCCGGGAAGATCAAACAGGGTGGGACCTGTTCAACAACGATCGTGTTCAATGATGTCATCCCAACAATGGCGGAGATGTTGAATCTCGACCTGGACAACCACACCGCCGAAGACGGCGAGAGTTTCTACAAAGCGTTGACGGGAGAAGCGAGGCCTGAGTCATTTCACGAGGCGATCGTGCACAATCGCAGCAACGGCACTTTCGCCATCCGCAAGGGTGCGTTCAAGCTCACCGTCAACGGGCCGAAAACCGCCGCGCAGGTTTTGGATGACAAGTTTCCCGTATCTTCCTTCGTGCTTCATGACCTGAGCAATGACGTCGAAGAGACCGCCGATGTGTCTCGCGACCATCCGGAGATGGTGAAGGAAATGCATGCTTTGCTCAAAAAATATCTGAGGGAAGGCAGAAGCATCGGAAAGAGGTGATCCTGAGTGACGCGGGTGGGAGCCCACCCCACAGGCCCCGCAGCATAGACAATGCGCCCTTCGTCGTCGTTGCCGACAGATTCGTCGGTAATATTTTTTACATTCCTCTGACACTTTCGTTATGATCCTTGGTAAACTCCAATGCTGACGACGAAAGATTTGTTTGTCTGTCTGTTAGCAAAATGAGAACCCTGCCAATCATGAATGCATATTCGACTCTTCTGATTTTAGCGCTTGTTCCCGTCTTGGGCCTTCAGGCTCAAGAGAACGCAAAGCGTCCCAAGCCTCCAGCTGAGTCATTTGAAAAATCACTCATTGTTGAACCATCCAAGGGGAAAGAAAAGAAGGGTAAGAAAGTCAAGGCTCGTATGGTTCCGATTATTTATTACTCCCTGCTTTCGAAGTCTTCTGGGAACGCCGTGGCTATCAGTTCGGCGGAAAAGACAAATGGATCGGTGGCAATTGAATGGACTTCAGAGCTTACCCATGAGCAGCAGTGGCAACTGAAGCCGGTCGATGGGGAGTGGTTTCAGCTGATTGCCCGCCACTCCGGCAGAGCGTTGACGGTTCGAGACGCTGCGCAGAACCCGATCATCCAGGGAGATTCTAGTCCTAAAAACGAAAGCACCCACTGGAACGTCGTTTCCGATAGCGATGGTTTTGTCCGACTTGTGAACCGAACCAGTAAGCTCTGGATGGGTGCTTCCAAAATCAATGGCTCGCATGGTGACGGGTTGGTGCAATCAAAGAAAGCAGAGACGGATCGTCAAAAGTGGAAACTCCAAGTTGCCGAAATAGATCATGTGAAGGTGCTGCCGTTCAAAAAACTGGCACTTCCTGCTTCGGAGATCATTGGAAAAAAGCATCCCACGAGCATGGAGGAGTTAAGGGGATTTCTCCATGGGACAACTTGGAGTATTCGCTACGGCTCCACCGCCGGAGATGAAGAGTATCAGATGACTTTTGATAAAAAAGGGACCCTGACACTCCACTACGGGAGAGTTTCCAAACTGGAAATCCTTGGGCCCAAGACAATCAAACTTTGGGCCTACGATACCGCCGCCCTTTCCGATGCCTTCAACTATTTTCAAGCGGTAGACGCCAATGGGAAAGTCTACTTCGGGGTGTTACTCCCGAACGGAGATTAGATCGCGCCATCCCAAAAATGAGAGGGTCCTAAAGCGGAGCGATAGTCCGTTGTCGAAAACTTAATTCTTCTCCATCTCCAGCATAGCTTCAGCAAGCGCCTTCCCAAACCGAACAAAGGTCTTGCCGCTGCCCAGGTAGTGGTATTCAGCATTCGATGCGCACCGATCCCAGGTGCTCTGCTCCGCTGCGGTCAGTTCGCCGTCGCCAAAACCGTAGCGGGCGGATTCCTCTGTAAACTTCTCCGACGTCATCTCACCCTTTTCCACACGCCGCTTCCAGCCGCTGGTCATCCGCCGTTTCCAGTAAATATCGCTGAGCGGTAGTTCGTAATAAGGGCCGCTGTCGACTGCGATTACATTGCCGCGATAGCGGGCCGGCGCCTTCTCATCATAGTGCTCTACTGCGGCGAACTGGGTCTTGCGAAAATCGGAGACCGGCAGCCCTTTGTCGAACAGCCGGCTGTCCGGGTCTGTGCCGTAGACTCCCAAAACGCCCACGATGAAGGGTAGATTCGGGGCATCGAGTTCCTTGCGAACATCGCTGATGAAATGGATCATGTTCCCGGTGTATTGCTCGATGTGGTGCCGGTTGCACATATCGTTCCATCCCTGAAACCAGACGAACCCGGCAAGTTCGTATCCCTGCGCTGCGTCGTAATCTGGAACTACTTTCCTGATGCTCTCAGCGTCAGCCAGTGTCGTCTGAACGAACTGGATCATCTCGCGATAGTAGTGGCCGACCTGTTCCTTTTCAGGAACACGATCACTCTCTTTTTCTTTCGCACTGGGGTTATAAGGCCCCGCACTCGGCGGGCGAAAGTCCACCGCTAGTGATTTTCCGCCCCATGCGGTCTTGATGATCAGGACCGGTTCTTCAAGCGCCTTGTCCATCGTAATTCCAAACGCGAATTCGGGGCCAATGCGGTTTTCGTCAAAGCCGTATCCCACTTTCACCTTGCTGTGCAGAACGGTATCGTCATCGCCGCGTCCTGTCAGGTAAGTGATCCAGGCGTTGTCGCAGACGACCGGGTTGCCGTTCTTATCGAGAATCTCGTTGAGAAGTGGCGCAGTTTTCGGGTCGTCGCCAATGGCCGCAAACGTGCTCTGATGCGCCGATCCCTGCATATTGGACTGTCCGGCCAGGATGTAAACCTTCAGGGGTTTGCCCTCAGCAGTGGCGGTGAATACGAGTCCAGCGATCGTCAGGGCGACTAAAGCGGATACGGTTTTAGATTGGTTGATCATTTCTTGGAAACAGTAGCAGGTTTGGCCCTCTGCTGATCTTCGGATTGCCCAACTCCGGGAATTCCAAAACGCATTAGACTGAGGTGTAAAGCGATCCTTCTCATTTGCTTGGAGTCTTCTCTTCCACTCCGAAACGGTGCAGCACGTTCTTGACCAGCAGGCTCAATTTTTCGTCGTAATACATTCCCCAGGCAGTGGCGATCGACCCTGTATGAAACACGCGGCCGCCTTCGGGGCGTTCCCAGTAAATGATCTCCGCGATGGTCTGCTCATCGCCCGACCGCGCTTTGTGTGCCTCGGCGTTGAAGTCGAGAACGCCTCGCTTGTCGTGGCTGCGAGCCAAGGTGGTTATCCCCTCGGGCTCGACCAGGCCTTTCAGCGCCGGGTTTTCGGTCGCCCTCAGCAAGGTCGAGAGCCGCACATCGTATTCGTGTCCGACCGCGCCCATCGTCTTGTTGGCGAACCCGAACGCCTCTCCCTTTTTCAGCTCTATCTTGTTGGGTTCGTTGAACAGGAAGTGATCCGGCAAATCCATCTGGTAGTGAGCAAAGTTCCCGCCGCCCCATCCGATGCATTCCAAACCGACCAGCTTCCATGCAGGGTATCCGCAAAAGCGCATCAGGCTGCCGCGCTTGAAATCGTGGCTATGGTAAAGTTCGCCTACTTTGGCACGCCCCCGACCGCCGATACTTTTGCCGAACTTGCGGCACTCCATCACCTCACCGGTCTCGTCGAAGCTCACCCGCCAGAACATCGTGTTTCCAGACATCACCACGGCCGCGCCACCGGCTTTAAGATAGTTGTCGAGTCCGTCGTAGGCGCGGGCCGACCAATACTCGCTGTGCCCGTTCATGCAGACCGCCTTGTAGCCCTTCAACACTTCAGGATTTCGATCCAGATCGTGGTCGGTGATGACGTCGTAATCGTATCCGTGCTTGTCCAACCACAGGTGCAAAAAGCGCTCGCCGCGCAGCAGATGGCTATAGCCTCCACCGATGTAAGTCTTGTTTGGCCCAGCGGCCGGCCAGGGCACCTTCATTCCTATTTTGTAGGTTGGCTGACCGTTGTGGTGATCGCTGTAACAGCTGTATCTGGGAGCGCCCGGATGACTGCTGCCCAATCCTCCCGTGCCCATGTTGATCAGCCCGGGGCCGTGGTTGACCGGGAACGGGGTCGAGTTGTAGGCCAGCCAGGTATTGGAGGAAACGAGGACGAGCAATGGTGCCTTGGGTCGCGATTCGGGGCGGCGCACGATGAACGTGGTGTGGTAGCGCATCGGATTGCCGTTGATCTTGAAATCGAAACGTCCCGCGTAAACCCCGGACTTGGTATTGACCGGAACGCGGAACCGATGGTTGACCTCCCAACGGGCGTTGTAGAGTTCGTCCGCAGCCAGTCTCAGCCCGTGTCCGCGTTGCGGATCTGTAGTCGGATCGTATTTCATATCGTGTCGACCCACAGCCGCAGCATCAAAGCTCGGGCCGCCGATCATCCAGGTTCCACGGTTGATCATCTGCCCGTCGCGTCCGTCCGATCCTGCATCGGCGACGCGCGTGCCGTGTTCCTCGTTGAACGGCCAGCAGCCGAGGACGGTTTCCCCTTCTGGGACTGTCAGACCACGATCGGCGACGCGTTTCTGGATCTGCGCTTCATCGAGCGCCCGTCCGTGCATGGCACACATCGCGATGTCGCCGTTGTAAAAATTCGCCGCCACACCATCGCTTCCGTAAGCGCCGATTCGTATCGCGGTCTTCCCAGGTCGCACCACGCCGGCAAATGGGAATTCGGCCGCCAGTTTCCCGTCGATATAAATGCGTTTTTTCTTCCCGTCCCAGCTCGCTGCGATGTGGTGCCAACGTTGTGCTTCAATTAGCCCGGGCTTGGTTTGGTGAAGCGAGGCCGGATCGTGGGCACCGCCAGTTCCAGTCATGAAAGCGATCCGGTCGCCGCTAAGAAACAAGCCGACTCCGCAACGGTCCGGATAGTCATGCTGGGTGATCAAGCCCTGCCAGCCCGCCAAGTTGAACGGGCGGATCCAGCATTCCAAGGTGAGTTGGCTCAGCCGCCTCTCATCGGGCAGGCCGTTGTTCACGTGCACGTACGAACCCGGATGGATTGGTTGTGACTTCGGCTTCTCGACGCGGAACGTTTCCAGCACCGGATCCTTATCCCGGTTCTCAGGATCCTCCCCCAGTTGCACGACGCTCAAATCGTAGGGGACGCTGCTGCTGACCCGGAATTCGATCTCCTCGCCCGCGGCGATACTCTTTTGCGCGTAAGCGTGCAGACCGGGCAAGTCCACCGGTTGATGGGCGGGGATCTCTTGTGGCCCGGATGGGGTGCCCGCGTCGGGAGTAGTCGTGCCCGGTAGTTTTACTGATAGCAAGTAGGCCACCAGATCGGCAATTTCTCCTGGCTTCAACAAGGCGTCGAAAACCTCGGGCATCAGCGAGACGTTGGAATATTTTGCGGATTTGATTTCTTTAATAGGGATCGCCTGCTCCATTCCCGGAGCCGATGAGAGCACCATTTGATCGACCGTATCCCGAATAATCAGGCCTGCGGTCTCCCCTTTCTGAGTCTGCATCATCACCAACTCGTGGTATCGGGCAATGGACGAACTGGGATAGACGATGGCCTCCAGTAAATCCTGCGCGCTGCGGATGGAGCCGATGCCAGTTAGGTCGGGTCCAAATTTCACTCCCTGATCACCCATGACATGACAGGTGATGCACAAGGACTTGGCAGCATTGTGGAAAAGCTTTTTACCGCGTTCAGGATCTCCCTCGGGCAACAAGGCGGTAAGCGCTTTCAGGCGGATCTTTTGTTGGGCCAGCTTTTCAGCGTCCGGCACTACCGCATCCGCCAGTTGGATCTCGGGCATGGCGTGCGGTGGCGCGTTGCGCTGGGCCACCTCGTGCATTAGGCGAACCTGTTTTCCCAGTGGACCGTTCTCGGAAAGGTTCTGGGTGTCGCCAATCTCATACAGCGCATAGATGATGGCGTGCCTCAAAAACGCATCCACTTTTTCCGACCCCGCTTCCAGCAGTGGCTTCACCGCTCTGCGATCACCGATTCTCCCCAGCGCCATGGCCGCCAGTCGATTTTGCTGCTCGTCATCAGCAGAGAGCAGTTTGATCAACGGTTCCACCGCGTCTGGATCGCGCCACAGGCCGACGCTGTGGATTGTCGCTGCGCGAACATCCGCACTTTCATCGCTTAGAAAACCTCGTGTCGCCGAGCGAGACGCGTCCCCCGGGATACGATGGAGCGCCCACAGCGCGGGGACGCGGGCCTTGGCCGAGCGGAGCGCCGCTATGTTATCTTCTTCCGCGAGGGCGTCGATCGCTCGCTTGACCACTGCGGGTCGCGCATCGGACAGCCAATTGATTTTGGCCGCTCCCCAATCAAGATCGAGGCCGCGAGGATCGTTGCTTACCGGCGGATCCGCTTTTTGAATCCGATAAATGGCGCCAAGAATATGGGGCTTGGCGACCTTTGAGGTCGGACAACAAATCATGTACCAGCTGCCCGTATCCGCCACCAGCAGGCTGCCGTCAGCATCTTCGATCACATCGGTGGGATGAAAATCACTCTGATCGCTTTCGAGAAAGCTGCTCGTCACCGCGCTGTAACTCGACCCGTTCCGGCTTAGCTGGTGTCTCGAGATGCGCCGCAGGTTGAAGTCGGAGCAAAACAGATCGCCGCGAAGTCCGTGCGCATCGTTCCTGGGCATCACGATCCCTGAAGGAGCAGCGGGTCCCATCTGGGTCAGGATCGGCAGCAGACCGCCAGTGGTTGGGTGCGGCGCCAGAACGCGGTCGTTCTTCTTGCCGTACATCCCGCCATAAATGGCATGCAGAATCCCATCCCGTTTACCGGGCCCGGAGAGATCAAAAAAAGTCCCGCTCAAAAATCGCTCCCCCGTGTCGCTAAATGTGAGTCCGACGGGATTGTTCATCCCCCCGGTGATCACCACTTCCAGCTCGCTGCCGTCGGGCCTGGCGCGGTAGATATGAGCAGCGTTCGACTTAAACGTCTCCCCAGTGCCGAGCACGTGGCTCTGTGGTGCGAATGCCCCCTTGCACCAGTAGATGTATCCGTCTGTGCCGATGTAGGGACCGTGCATGTCATTGCCGCAACCCTCGATCGAGCCGCCGTCGAACCAGACCGTCCGTTCATCGGCCACGTGATCGCCATCGGTATCGCGGAGTTTCCAAATGTGCGGTGGGGCTCCCACATAGACGGCTCCCTCGTGTATGAGAATGCCTTCCGGAAAAGGCAGGCCTTCGGCGAAGACCGTTGAGGCATCAAAGACGCCATCCCCGTCGCGGTCGACCAACCTCAACACGCGGTGCTTTGGGTCTTTGAGTTGAGCCGGCGCCTTGTCGGTGTTCCCGGAGCTGTCGGTGACATAGAGCACACCCTCCTCATCGAAACTCATGTGGATCGGCCGCTGCACGAGTGGCGGCGCGGCGACACGCTTCAGGACATAGCCGTCAGGAATCGTAAACGTATGCGGGGGCAACGTGACTTTCTCGGCACCTTGCGCATGCCAACAGAGAACGAAGACCTGCAGAATCATGCAGGTCGATAAGGAAACGCTGAAAGGCCTCATAATGAAATACTCCGGGGACACTTCCCCAATTCTGTCGAGCGTGCCCGAACCAATAAATTAATTCTACTCGCCCGTTCCGCCGGTCCAGTTGTTGCTCTGAAATGGAGCAGCAGGAAGGCCGGCTCCATTGACAAGATTAGGGTTGGTAAGTTTGTGCCAACCGAACTGAACCGTCACCGGTGTCACACCTTCGGCTTTGACGATTACGGTTTCGCCATCAATCTCGGCGGTGGCTTCGACGAACGTGCCGTCGGCACCGGCGACTTTG
>ERZ887942.717-NODE-717-length-25697-cov-5.729935_pt1 | contig 25697 bp, 23 predicted proteins | sample MGYA00521099_ERZ887942 | MGnify/ENA primary metagenome ERZ887942 (study PRJEB32303, sample SAMEA104408605) | aquatic metagenome | biome: Brackish water; feature: Pelagic; material: water | place: Baltic Sea | collected 2014-06-07T06:48:00 | depth 16,251 m ...
CTCAAGTCGACGGTAGTCTATGCCCTCGACCTCGTAAACCCGTGAAAGCTGTCTGGACACACCTTCACAATGCTCAATGGTGACTCCGGTGTCACAATCAATCGTGATACGCAATAGCCCCATTGGCGCACGATCAACGCTCACCAATTCCAGCCCCATGCCGGCCAACGCCTGGCGTGTAATGTCGACTAAGTCTTTCATACCTTCAAAAAAAAAGGGCTGATGAACAGCCCATTTTTAAACGGCTACTAGATCAGAGCGGTGTCACTTTAAATACGAATAACGACACCTACACAGACTAGCATTCAAGCCCGATACTTTAACACGCTTTGGTATTGTAAAGCCATCTATTAATCGTCGGCGCTTGCTTAACGTCGATTCGATTTTACAAAACCTAGCCGCGATTCATGTGCAGCAGCGCCGCTGGGCTGCCAGTCATCACCTCGCCGTGTCGCACCCGATTGGCTAGAACCACCCGGTCGACGAGGCTTTTGTGCTGAACGACCCTTTTCAGCTGCGGCTGGCGTACCACCCAAGCCTTTAGGACCACCGGTCCCACGGCTTGGCCGTGATGGCGCCGGCGAGGCCAACACACCACCTTTGGTCGATGGGCGCTTGGGTCTGTTAGCCGGGTCTGCCGAACGGTGGCCACGCCCACCTGGGAGGCTACCCGCGACAACGGCGACTGACGTCGCCAGCGGATCAGGAATAGCCCCTGGCCGACCACCACGAACAGGCGGCTTTCCTCGCCCACCCCTCGGTGACTGACCCCGCCGGTCGGCGTTAACCTGCCCTTGGCCTTGTCCTTGACCAAATCCTCGCCCTGGGCCACGTCCCTGACCGGGTCCAGTTCCTGAAACTGGCCGGTAACCGGGCGGCATTGCGCTGTCATGGCTAACGGGCTGACGTGCCGCGCGGCCTCTGGCCCCCGGCTTAGCGGTGTCGTCATCGTCCTTTAGAAGACCAACTTGAACCATCAAAGCGCTGACCAAATCGCCGTTTAACTCTTCCCAGCGACCACGGCGTAAATTGCTCGACAACACAATCTCGCCAAACCGGGTCCTTATTAATCGACTAACCGTCAAACCAACGACTTCAAACATGCGACGAACCTCGCGATTGCGTCCCTCTTGTAAGGTCACGCGGTACCACCGGTTACTGCCCTCCCCACCCAAGAACTCAACACTGCCAAATTGAGCTGGGCCGTCCTCTAGCTCGACGCCTGTGGTCAGTGCTTTGCTGATTTCTTCCGTCATTTCCCCCAAAACACGAACCGCGTATTCGCGTTCATTACCGTACCTGGGATGCAACAACCGGTTAGATAAATCACCGGATGTTGTAAAAATCAACAAGCCCTCTGTATTAAGATCCAAACGACCAACAGATAACCACTTGCCGATTTTTAATCGGGGCAAGCGGGCAAAAACTGTGGCACGACCGCCAGGATCATCATGGCTAACAATTTCACCAGCCGGTTTGTGATAAAGAATGACCCGGGGTGGTTTGCGACCGACGATTCTACTGACCGGTTTGCCGTTGACTCGCACAATATCTGCGCTGCCGACACGCTGACCGATATGAGCGGGCTCACCATTTACAGACACTCGGCCGGCAATAATTAACTCTTCCATTTCGCGCCGAGAACCCACACCAGCCTCAGCGAGTACCTTATGCAACTTAGGCATCAAGACATCGCTTTGAAGATACTTGCCTAAACGCTGAGACGTTTTGAGTGCCTTACCCAGAAACTCGAGCGCTGGTGGTTCATCTTCATATGTTAAGTCGACATGCGCAGCGGCCGTTTGGCCTGCCACATCAGGCCCATTTGTTTCTGCTTGAGCTGAAATTTGGGATTCACTGCCCACTGACTCATGATTTGTCGAGGCATTAGCCTGATCGTTAGTGAAATCATTTCGGCGACGCCGAAAAGGGGTTCGTAAATTTCGGGAACGCGGTTTGGCTGCTGCGTTGGTTTCCGTTGGCGTGGCGGTTTCCGTTGCCGTGGCGGTTTGAGTTACGCTTTCAGTTGTGGTCTTGGCCTTCGCCCGTTTGACGCGAGGTTTCTTGACAGGCACTTCGTTAACATCGGTTGCTTCTGGCGCTGACACCGATAAGATTTCTGGCTGCTCGTTCGTCACTTTTGCTCCGATATATCGATGGAAGGACTGATTGATGGGTTGATATCCATCGACTGGTTATGTTGTGGCGAATGCGCAGGGTTCGCACCCGTTGTTTCTTCAACTGTTTGGTAGGTTGACACATCGTCAATGGACTCTGACTCATCCAAATCACTTGCCACCAAAAGCACAGGATCTGATTCGTTTTCATCGGCTAACAAATTCGTTGCTGCGTTATGCGTGACGACGATGTTTGAATCGACCAAATCGCCTAGATCAGGAGCCTCGGGTGACAAAGGCTGTAGCGGGGGCAGCTCATCTAATGCACGCAGGCCCAAATCATCCAAAAACAGCTTCGTCGTGCCAAGCAGCGCCGGTCGTCCGGGCGCGTCACGATGCCCTAGGGTTTCAACCCAGCCCCTTTCTTCCAGCGTTTTAATAATCTGCGAAGATACCGTCACACCTCTGATGGCCTCAATGTCTGCCCGAGTCACGGGTTGCTTCCAAGCAATGATGGCCAAAGTCTCTAAAACAGCTCGAGAATACTTTGGCGTTCGCTCTGGATTAAGCTTTTCTAAAAAGCGCTGCATGTTTGCTTTGCTCTGGAATCGCCAACCCGTCGAAATTTGTGCCAATTCAAGGCCACGATCCTGCCAATTCGACTGTAACTGAATCAACCAACTTTCAATTTGGGCAGTGCTGACTTCTTCAGGCTCGAATACTTTTTGTAAAGCAGCAACTGTCATCGGCGTATCCGCACAGAGGAGCGCTGCTTCCATCACATTAACTGCTTGATGATCTTCCATGATCCTCCAAGTACCGAAACCTTAACAAACGAATAAACGGGGACTCAGCCCGACCATTTGAACGCTTTCCCACAAACTGCTATACTTTGTACATCAGACGCGGGGTGGAGCAGTCTGGCAGCTCGTCGGGCTCATAACCCGAAGGTCGTAGGTTCAAATCCTGCCCCCGCAACCAGATTTTCAAGAGTCAACTTAACTGTTGGCTCTTTTTTTTATGCCATTTTTCGATCAAATCAGTACTCAAAACAAACCAAATCAGCCGCATACAGTAAGACCGAGCGCTTGAGCACACCTTTGACGATCGCTTTTAAACGTGAATTCTTTAAAAGGGTTCAGCGAAGATCACCTGTCAGGTGAAACTTTCATTGAAAGCCTTTGGGGACAACACCGTTAAATCACACTTCGTTTACGGCTCTCTAAGCCTGCTTGGCTATCTTTACAAAGGGCGCAGTCGATCTTGGCCTCTTATTCACTAAGTGTATAACAAGCGTGAGCCAACAGCAAACCGTCACCCGACAACCTTTAGGGAAAACACTTATCCCGAGTCTTACGCGGCGAGGCGATACCGCTGACCCAAAAACGGTGCATGCTTCAGTGCCAAAGCCAAAGGCTCGCTGCTGCTTGCACGTGTGGCAAGCACGATCAAGTCAACGGCTGGCTGTTGCTTTCGTAAAACAGCAAAAAACAAATGCCTTAGCGCATCACTGACTTCATTGCTCATGGCGCAACACAAGCAAGCATCTGAACTGGCGAGTTCGTCGCTTGTTGTGTGAATCACTCGCAGTGATTCGGGCCACAGCTCGGGCAAACCACCAACTGGCGCAATCACAACAACCGTCTTATAACCATTGGGATCGAAGTCAAGCAACCACTGCGCTAACGCCACTTGAGGCTCACGGCCGTTCAACACTTGAATGGCTATTCGGTAATCGCGAGCGTTAGTTTGTAATCCGGAGCCGAAGGGACGCAAAACTTTTTTCCTAGAGAACAATCAGTGCAGTCAACAACACGTCGCCGACTCGCTATATTCGCTATTGTAAGCTTCGAAATCTTCTTCTTCCAACGAATAAAAGGTTCAGACACATGATTGAATCCGACCAGCAACGCATCGTCGACGAGGCGATTACTTCTCGACACTCAATACGCGCTTTTTTACCAACACCAATCGCGCGCGAAGACATCGAGCAAATGTTGGCCGTCGCCTCACGGGCACCATCGGGCTCTAACACGCAACCTTGGAAAGCATACGTATTAACGGGCAATCGCTTGAAAGCCATGTCAGCTGACATCGTGCAGGCCTTTCTTGACCCTGAAAAAGCGTCAGCATTTAAAGAAGAATATCGCTACTACCCTGACATCTGGGAAACACCGTACATCGATCGACGAAGAAAAGTTGGTCTCGACTTATACCAACTTTTGGGTCTTGGAAAGTCAGACAAAGACGGTATGCGAGACCAACACGCCAGAAATTTTAAGTTTTTTGACGCGCCCGTCGGAATGGTCTTTACCGTTGATCGAACCATGAATCAGGGCTCTTGGTTGGACTTTGGCTGTTTTTTACAAAACCTAATGATTGCCGCACGCGGTCGCGATCTTGATACCTGCCCACAAGCAGCCTTTAATCGGTTTCATCCCATTATTCGCCAACACACGGGCATACCAGAGAGCGAAATCGTGATGTGTTGTTTGGCACTCGGTGTCGCCGACCATGGCAAGATTGAAAACACATTGATCAGCGAACGCGAACCGGTCTCGGGTTTCACCCAGTTCCTAGACTGAGCTTTGTAGGCATCGCCCAACTGCGATGCCTACAAAGCCTTGCACTAAGCGATTGCCGCAGCCGCACGTATCTTTTGCGAGATTTTTGCCAACACCACAGCAACGCCCGCGAGGACCAATCCAATGGCACTGAGCTCAAGATGGTTAAGATTCAGATCACCGCCGCCAGGAATCGCCATTGCCAGGCCACCGAGTGCTAGAATCAATCGCGCCAGCATTCCCAAAACCCCCGTGTGCATCGTTCCGACGTTGACCAAATAGCCCTCAAGTGCTGAGGCAATTAACGCAATCCCAACCACTGCCGTACAAATCACAGCCACAATGTCTGCCGGATCGCCGCGCAGAATGAGGGCTGGGTTAAGCACAAAGAAAAATGGAACGAAATACATGGCGCTTCCTAACCGCATCGACTGAAAGCCCACGTCAATCGGTCTGGAACCCGACACTCCAGCGGCCACAAACGCGGCCAGCGAGACCGGTGGCGTGATGAATGACACCATGCCCCAATACATCATGAATAAGTGGACCGCCAAGGGATCAAATCCCGCCTGAATCAATGGCGGTGCCAGCACAATCGCCAAAAAGATATAACAGGCGGTGATGGTCATGCCCATACCAAAAATAAAACTGGTGATCGCACCCATAACCAACAGCACATAAACATTATTGCCGGCAAGGTAGATCAAATCATTGGCAAGCGTTCCTGCCAGACCAGTCACTGACATGGCCCCAATGATCAAGCCAACGCCCGCCAACAACGCAGCCAATTCGGCCAAAGATGCGGTCACACCGGTGAGCAATCGGCCGAGCTTGGCCATATTCAGGCGATGCTTGGGGCTGAATTGATTGATGACCAGCAACAGCCCCGTCGCGTAGAACGGCGCCATTGACTCGACTTGTGCCACCAACAGCAAATAAATCAACACCACAAAAACGATGATGTACTGCCAACCTTCTTTAAAAGTTTGAGCCAGTGAAGGCAACTCTTCTGCTGGTAGGCCTTTCAAGCCATGGCGAGCGGCATACCCGTCTATTTGCATGAAAAGCGCAAAATAAAACAAGATCGATGGCACGGCGGCGGCCAAGGCAATCTGGCTATATGGCAGGCCTAAAAAGGCTGCCATGACAAAGGCAGTGGCACCCATGATAGGGGGCATTAATACGCCACCCGTAGAAGCACAGGCCTCAACACCGGCTGCGTACTTGGCGGAAAACCCTGTTCGCTTCATCGCTGGTATGGTGACAACACCGGTGGTCAGCACATTGGAGACCACACTTCCAGAAACAGATCCCATCAAACCGCTGGCAAAAATAGAAACCTTGGCTGGTCCACCCCGAACGCGTCCAAACATGGCAAACGCAAGATTATTGAAAAATTCTGAGGCGCCGGTGAACTGCAAAACCGCGCCAAACATGACAAACCCTATTACCAATTCACCAAAAGCACGCATGGGGATTCCCAAAACGCTCTCGCTGCTGGTGAAGTGATAAGCCATTGTGGTGTACAAGTCTTGCCCGAGCCCAGCAATCGGCCCTGGCATCAGCTCCGCATATACCGGATACAACGAGACCAAGCCGACCACCACAAAGACTGCTGTGCCGCCCGAACGGCGAGTGGCTTCTAACAACAACAGCCAGCCAACCGTGGAAACCGCCACAGCTGTTGGTGGTGACATGAACTCCCACGCTTCAGATATGATCCGAAAGGAATTAAAGGCAAAATAAAAAAAGACCCCAACAGACGCAACAAAAAGAACCGCGTCGTACCATGGCACATGGTCCCGAGCGGCGCCTTTTGTCGCGGGTACAAACAAAAACACCATACTCACGAGTAACGCAGCCAATGCGTAAAGATAGGCTGTGTCTAGTAACACCTCACCCACAAAGAAGCCCAGGTTCAGCAGTTGGTTCAGGGCTAGCAAAATTGCACTGCTCCCGAACGCAATAGCCACGGCCTTCCAAAATCCCGTTAGCACCCGAGTCCGTGCTTGCAACTCTGCTGCCAAAGGAATGGAACCTGATGCAGGGGCTTGCTGCACTTCTTGTGGATGACTCATTTTTTTATAGTGTCCGACTTCTTACGCTTTACCAGCTAGCCATCACTGGATCCATGCCCGCCTTGGTCAAAGCAGCAGCACGAGTTTTCATCCAGTCTTGCTTGAAAGCATTGTCATCAGCGTGCTGACGGCTTTTAACTTGCTTCCAAGCATCAGCCAAGACCTGCTGACGCTTGATCAACATGTCATTGTTTTTCTGATGCTCAGCCGTCCAAACGCCTTTGCCTTTGAAGTATTCCACTGCACCTTCATGGTAAGGAATCACCCAATCAAGCTTCTGACGATCCATGGCCCAACCCGCGTTGCCGGGTGCTGCGCTCTTATAGCCGTCAAATGTATCAACCATCGCCGTCACGACAGCTTTCACCAATTTTGGATCTTGGTTTGCGTAGGTCATTAAAACGGGATAAGGGTAAGCGGCTGAAACAGCTGGCTTGGCAGGGCTGAGGCCGGCGCCTTCAGTACCATTGGCTGGATAAAAGAACGGTGCAATGGCTTGCAAGCGCGCCCAACCAGCCTTATCACTAGCAGGCATCACGGGATAAACAATGCCTCGGGGTGACTTCTCAAGCGCGTAAGCTTTGCCAGAAATCGATGAGGTAAAGGCAACGTCAGCTTGGTTGTTAGCCACGCCATCCATAGACGCACCAAAACCACCAAATTCAACCTTCTGCACATCGTTCCACGTCAAGTTGGCAAAAGCCAAAATCGCTGTGATGTTTTGATTTAATGATGGCGCACCGATCACCCACGCCACACGCTTGCCTTTCATATCGGCCGGCGTCTTGATGCCAGCATCGCCAGCGGCGACAGCGGTGAGCACTTGGTCAGAACTATTCAACATCAGTGCGCGCACGGCCTGGGGGCCCCACTGAGGGGCACCAAAGTCATAAAAACCCTCTTGGGCCATGTAGCTGCCACCGACACCGTTGGCGGAAAACTGGACTTTGCCCTCGCGCAGCGGCAAGGTCCGCGACACATCGTTCTTACCGGGTAAAACACGTAGGTTTACGCCATAAGTCTGTTTAAGCGCGTTGCCGATGGCAACGGATTGGTTGTAACCACCTGAGCCCACGTCATAGGCACTCCAAGACAATGTTGGTGGCAACCCAATACTGTTCGTTTGGGCAATGGCTGCACTGGCAAACAATGAGCCAGCAACAGCTAGCCCAATGACACTAAGTCTTTTATTCATTTTCAGTCTCCGATTGAAAGTTAGGGCCTACTGCACTATCTTTGCCCTCATAACCAAACCAACTGCCAGACAAAACTGTCTTCCAGTTAAGCGAGTTCAAGTGTATCGGAAAAGATTTGTATTCCTTGGTCGGGGTTTCCCCTTGGAAAAGCAAACTTAGATTGGCTGAGGTCAGCATGACTTGGCCACTAACACGGCAACCTTTCAACGGATTTGACATGGCGCCAGTTAATAAAAAAGGTGGCAACAACGGATGATCAATCATGTGTTTACCTATGGGTCTTTGATGTTTAAAGAGATTTTCATGACAGTAACCGGTGAAAAGCCCCACTTCAAATCTGCCACCCTTAGGCACTGGCGTCGGTATTCACTCAAAGACAAAGCCTACCCCGGTGCCGCCGTATGCCAAGACGAGAATGCTCAAATCAACGGCGTGTTGTGGTCAGGGGTCTCTGCGCAGGGGATTTACAAGCTCGACGCCTTTGAAGGCGCCGAATATTGCAGACAAGCAGTAACGGTTTTGACTGAGGGTGGCCAACCGCAGACCGCATGGATTTACCGATGGATCGACGAGTCTCTTTTTTGTGGCGCTTGGGATATCGATGCGTTTGAACACAGACACCGGGCTGATTTCCTCGCCACACATTGGCAAACATACAGCACGCAATCGAAATCTGATTTATAAGCAACCAGTGTTGCGATTTTCTTGAACATCTTTGATTAACTTGGTGAACTGAAATTTAACAGGATGCGCGGAAACCCTCTCCGTAAAGGGGGAGGATGTCAAGCACACCATCATTTGCTCCGATGGCATTCACAAGGGTTCACACCCCCACCCCCGTGTCTGGGGCACGTTCCCCCGCGTGCTGGGACATTACGTGCGTGAGAAAAACCTCTTTTCCATCGAAGAGGCGGTTAAGCGCATGACGTCAATGCCTGCTGATCGTTTCGGACTGGGACAGCGCGGCCGCCTGGCGCTTGATCACTTTGCTGACATCACGATTTTTGATCCGGCGACAATCGCTGAGAGAGCGACCTTTGATTCGCCAGTCCAACCCGCACGTGGCATTGCTGCGGTCTATGTCAATGGTCGGCTGGTTTGGGATGGCGAAAAAAGCACCGGCGCGAGGCCTGGGCGTCATCTTGATCAAACCGCAACACCTCAGGCGGTTTGATTGCCGTGCTGAGCCAGCGCTAGGGCTAGTTTTCAGGCAAGGCTTCTAATTTTCTCGAGCGCCAATCAAGCACAGCGGTGCGCACGTGCATTTTGTCAGCCAAGGCGGGGAGCTGTTCGCCAATCACCTGTCCGGCAAACTGGGCCAAGAATCGTGCCTTTAACTCAGCCCGAGCGCGATCCACGCCAACCTGGTCGTAAGGCACTGAAGCCAGCAATAAAAACCCGTCAGACGGGATACGGCCCGCGCGCATGTTGTCGTCAATGATTTGTGCCGCTGTCTGAATGGGGTGCGCCAAATTGGGACTATATGGCCCGATAATCAGGGCAAGGTTGGGTGTGTGTAACCAGTCAAACCCACGCCCCAAACAAATCATCCATTCCCGGTGCTCAATATCCAATAGCCTGAGTTGCTGCTCATTTTGTTGCCTAACCTGTTGAACATGGCTGAGGTTACCCATCAGCAAAGGCAACAGATCCATGCGCATTTCATCAGGCATGTCAGGCAGCAGTGTGGCCAACTCGAAAGCCATGACTTTCTCATCAGCCCCAACAAAGTCACTCAAGTTCAGCGTTGGACCGCCCACATGCGAATGCAATGTGATGGCGTCCTCGTCTGTTTCAAAACCACAAACCAGTGGGTAGACCGATTCATGTGATTGCCCAAAAATATGGGTCACTTGTTCGCGAATTTGCCATGTATGGTCAAGTGCTGCCTGCTTGTTGAAATGAAATCCAGCGCAGCCACGCTTTGAATCGCCTTTGGAGTAGTGGTAGGTGATGAGTAACAGCACGCACCTGCCTTGATCGATCATGCCCATGACGTGGTGCTGTAAAACCTCACCCAAATGCGGCCAACCCAAGTCAAAGATACCCCCCAAATTACGGAATGGCATGACGATTCCGGTCGGTGTTTGCGTGGCGACTGGAATGTTGATGCGTCCGTCCATGCATTTAAGCGCCACCATGGCAGTGGTGTGTCGGCTCAAATAGCGCGCACGAGCCAAGGTGGCCTCAGGGCCACAGAAAACCTGACCATGACGCCGAGCCAAGTCGAATAACCAATCAATGCGCTCGCCAATTGGTCGTTGATGGGTATCGGGCATCTCAATAAATTAGGCTCTTTTTTAAAATTTGGCAATCACAAAATTTCCATGAGACAAGCATGACTGACCACCCATTGACAACAGCAGGGCTCAATGGCTGCCGTGTTGGGTTGTTTGGCTGGCATGATACGACTCGAAACCCTCACTCCGGGGGTAATATCCTGTGATTGAAATCACCTGATCGATGCGCCATGGCATAGAATCGCTATATCCAATCTTTCCCATTAAGTGAGTGATTTACTGTGACTGAATTCAATAAAGAAGCCGACATTGTGATTGTCGGGTTTGGTGGCGCTGGATCAGCTGCAGCCATCGCGGCTGCTGATGGTGGTGCAAGTGTTCTTTTAATAGACAAAGCACCACCACATGCCGTCGGAGGCAACACTCGAGTTGCTTCACAGGGTTATCTCAATCCAAGCGATCCGAAAGCAGCGGCAACCTATCTCAACGCCCTGTGTGGGCCGTTCGAAGTGCCTCAAACCATGGTTGAAGTCTGGGCAGAAGAGAACTGCAAAAACAATGAGTGGCTCGCCAGTATTGGCGGAGACCCGCAAGAACATCAGCCACCACCCGCTGGCGTTGAATACCCTGACCTGCCTGGCGCCGAATGTGTTCACAAGTATCACCACGGCGATATCTTGGGCTACTCCAAAACGTGGGAATTTCTCGAAGAGTCTGTTAAGTCACGAAAAAACATCGAAATCCTCTACGAAACACCAGCGACTGAGTTGATTCAACTGGCCGATGGCTCGATCGGTGGTGTGGTGGCCCAGCAGACTGGTCAAACAATCCGCATCAAAGCCAAAAAAGCCGTGATCCTGACGTGTGGCGGCTTTGAAAACAATCAAGACATGATTCGAAACTATCTGCCTGGGGTGCCGTTTTGCTACACATCAGGTTCGCCCTACAACGAGGGCGACGGCATTCGTATGGCCATGCAAGCTGGCGCTGACCTCTGGCACATGAATAACTATGCGGGTCCTTCGATCGCTTTTAAAGCCCCCGAGTACCCAACAACGTTTTCTATTATTCCTTTGCACTTCTCGCATGAGCCACCAGGCGGCATGATTGTTGTGGGATCTGATGGCAAGCGTTTCATCAATGAGAAATACAAACACAAGCACGGCAAAATCCCCATGGGTGATCAGTGGGCACCCATGCCCGTTAGAACACCGATGTACATGATCTTTGATCAGACCCTACTTGATGCAGGTCCTCTGTATGACAGCAAGCCTAACCGCGGCTGGACGCCCATCATGATTGGCTACGACTGGAGTCAAGATAACCGCAAGGAAATAGAGCGCGGCTGGATCAAGCAGGCTGCGGACGTTCAAACGATGGCCGCTCAATTATCGATCGACGAAAAGACACTGGCAAAATCAATCGACACGTGGAATAGATCAGCACTGGCCGGTCACGATGCTGAGTTTGGGCGTACCAAATCACTTCACCCCATCGCTGAAGGATCGCTTTACGCCATGGAACTGGTGCCAAGCATGCTCAACACACAGGGTGGTCCTCGTAGAAACGAACGGGCCGAAGTCTTGCGCCCTGACGGCAGACCGATTAATCGACTCTATAGCGCTGGCGAGATGGGTTCGATATTTGGTTACCTTTATCAGGGCACTGGCAACATTGGGGAGTGTTTTGCATTTGGGCGAATTGCAGCTCATGAAGCCTTGTCTAAATCGCCTTGGTGAATCAGGATCAAATGAGACCATTATTGAACGGTTGGTTATCCGGTCGACACCGCTGACATAGGCGGTGACGCTCGGGTTTTAAGCCGCCACAACAGCCACAGCACAATCGATAGGTTGACCGCGTTCCAAGCCACACCGTTGAGCAAAGCAAAATCATAAGAACCTGTCAGGTCAAAGATGTAGCCCGAGAGCCATCCGCCTAAGGCCATACCCAGCATGGTCGCCATGATCACGGCACCGACTCGTCGACCCGTTTCGGCGGGTGGGAAGTGTTCCCGGATGATAATGGCATAGGACGGCACAATGCCGCCTTGAAACAAACCAAACACCGCAGAAATCACATAGAGCGATACCAAACCGTCAAACGGTAAAAACATCAAAAGCGCAATGCCTTGTAAAAGTGAGCCCAAGAGCAAGGTTCGAATACCACCGATGCGATCACAAATAACACCAGACAGTAGCCGGCTCATCACACCAAAGCCCAACATCAAGGAAAGCATTTCAGCGCCACGGGCTGCCCCAAACCCAAGGTCAACGCAATAAGCCACAATATGCACCTGAGGCATCGCCATGGCCACGCAGCATGAGAGTCCAGCAATAATCAAAAGAGTTTGCACATGCCCTGTACTTAAACCAAACGGACGAGACGAGGCGACCACACCCGAAGAGGCTGAAGGCGTGGAAACAGATAGCGGTGGGCGTCGTCGTAACAAAAGCGACAACAGTGCCATGCTGAGGCTGCAAACAATCCCCATCCAAAAGTACGTTTCACGCCAGCCGACACTGTCAATGCCCCAGTTGGCAATGTTCGGCCAGACCGCGCCAGCCAAATAATTGCCACTGGCACAGACCGCCACGGCAATACCACGCCGCTTGTTCCACCAAAGCGAGGTGTCGGCAACTAGCGGCGCAAAGGTGGCTGAAGTACCCAACAATCCCAGAAACAAACCATGTGCCAGCGTAAAACCCACAATCCCTTCACTGACGCTAGACCACAGAAACCCCAGCAAGATACCGCCTGAGCCAATCAAGAGTGCCACTGAGACCCCATAACGGTCGACAACCCGACCCATGAAAAGTCCCCCAACACCAAACCCCACCATCATCAAGGTGTACGGCAGTGATGCTTCAGACCGGGAAATGCCGAATTCGGCCTGAACCTGCGGCAGCACCACAGCCACTGCAAACATACAGCTGCTGCCCATGAGCATGACCAATAACGAAATGATCAGTCGCCATAAGGCATAGCGAGAGTCGATTAGGTCAGCGGGAGCTGGCGAATGGGACATGGAGAATCGAGTTGGCGGTTAATCGCAAATTCGTGCCAGTCTATGCCATTGCGCTGTGACTGGCTAGTAATCCTTAGTGGTTAGGGAAAATGTTTGGGTGGGTGGTATGTTCACTCAAGCGACGCATCAAGTATCTGAGCGAAATCAGGCGCGTCGAAAGATGATGACAAAGCGCTGACACATCGTTAGGCAATATTGCCAAACCTTAGCGATGATCGTCTGCCAAAATCAAATCGCTGGCGCGCTCAGCAACGGCCATCACCGCAGCTTGGGTGTTGCCCGACACCATAGCGGGAAAGACGGATGCATCAACCACGCGCAAACCAGCCACACCGCAGACACGTAATTCCGGATCAACAACCGCATTTTCATCACTACCCATTCGACAAGTGCCAATTGGGTGGTAGATGGTCTGACCATTATCGCGTGCAAAGTGCAGCCACTCATCGTCGCGCTCAATGGCAATGCCAGGACTCATCTCGAAGTCAATATACCGTTTGATCGCGTGTTGGCCCATGATGTCACGCACGATCTTCATGCCATTGATCAAACACTGCTGATCTTCTGTCGTAGCCAAAAAGTTGGGACGTATCGCTGGCGGTTGCCTCACATCAGCCGATTCGATATGGATACTGCCTCGCGAGCTCGGGCGCAAACCTGTCACGCCAACGGTCATGCCAGGTTTGGTATCCAAAGCCCGAACTGCCGCGTTGGCATAACTGGCGTGCATAAAAAAATACTGCACATCTGGGGTTGTCATTGACGGTTGTGATCGCACGAATCCATTGACTAAGCCTGTACCCAGACGCAGTGCGCCGCGGCGAGTCAGTGCGTACTGAATGACGGAACGAACCAGTTGCCAACCACGAGTGGTTTCATTCAAGGTGCTAGCGCCTCGCACACGCCAGTTCATTCGGGTTGCGAAATGATCCGTGTAGTTTTCGCCCACTTGCGAATTGGCATGCACCACGTCAATACCCAGTTCTTTTAATCGCAGGGGGTCCCCCACCCCTGAGGCCTCAAGCAGCTGCGGGGACTGGACTGCACCGGCGGCTAAGATCACCGATTGCGCGGCGCTGACCGTTGTCAAATGACCATCACGAAGGTACGTGACCCCCACGCAGCGCTTGCCCTCAAACACCAACTTGACCACCATGGCACCAGTGGTGACCTCAAGATTGGGGCGAGCCAGAGCGGGTTTTAAATAGCCGTCATAGGTGCTCCAACGCTGACCCTCTTTTTGAGTCACTTGGTAATAGCCAAACCCGTCTTGTTCAGTGCCGTTGTAATCAGGGTTGTAGGGGAAACCTGCCTCATTAGCGGCTTCAATCATTGCACCAGCGATTGGGTAGCGCTCGCGAACCTGATCAATGTGCATGGGACCATCGGTGCCTCGCATCCCTTGGGCGAATGCGTAGGTCTCGAGCTTCTTGAAATATGGCAACAACGTTTCGGCAGACCAACCGGTGGCACCCAAGGCCGACCATTGATCGTAATCCTCACGCTGCCCCTGCACATAAATCATGCCGTTAATCAAACTCGACCCACCCAATCCGCGCCCTCTTGGTATGGCAATGCTGCGACCCAAGACATTTTCCTCTGGCTTGGTTTCAAATCGCCAGTTATAGGTCGGATTGACCAATAGTTTGGTAAATCCTGCTGGAATGCGTATCCATGGGTTTCTGGGTTTACCGCCCGCCTCCAGCAACAAAACGCGCAACCGGCCATTGGCCGTCAATCGATTGGCTAGAACACAAGCCGCAGTGCCGCCACCAACGATGATGTGGTCAAACATAATTCACCATTAATCTGAAATACCCATGAATTTCGCCATGAGGGTGGCCTGGGATCGCAGCATGGGTAAACCAAACTGAACCTTGCAACCTTTGGCCTGCGCTTGAGCCAATAGTGCCGTGGTCTCGGGTTTCATGATGATTTCTGCCACGATCTGTTCAGCGCTAATACCCGCGATATCGAATGGCAAAGGATCGTTTTCTTTCATACCCAACGATGTGGCATTGATCAATAGGTCAATACCAGCCAGGTTATTGCTCACCGATTCAACATTGAAATGAGGGTAGACCTGATGCAGTCGCCCAATCATGTCATGGACCCTCTCAGTGGTTCGGTTATGAATCCCCAAATAACCTACCCCAGCTTCGGCTAATGCAAAAGCAATGGCGTTGGCTGCACCACCGGCGCCGGCTAACAGCACCCGCTTGCCCTTAGGATCGATACCGTTAGCAAGTAGGCCCGACACAAATCCCTTGCCATCGAGAATGTCTCCGATCATTCGTCCATCGGACTCCCGACGCACAACATTTACGGCACCGATCACATGCGCAGCTTCAGAGATTTCGTCACAGAGATGGGCAATTGCCTGTTTATGGGGCACTGTCACGACCAAACCAGCAAAATTTTTGACCGATCGCAGCGCATGAAACCAGTCAGCCAAATCAGTGGGCGACACATGCATCGGCACCAAGACGCCGTTGAATTGACGCTCACGCATGAGCGCATTCATGGTTTGTGGTGTTTTAACTTGCTCAACGGGATCAGCCACAATGGCATACAACTTGGTCTTGCCATCAATTTCCATTTTTATCTCACCTAACCAACTTTAATTTACAGTCGACCATCATGCACGTGTCAGACATTAAACTCAAACCTCTAACCAACGAATGATATGTCGAGGTGCTAGCGCAGTATATGTGGTCTACATCATGACAATAATCACTGCATTTCGATTTCACCGCCTGACCAGACTTTGATTATGCCAAACTCACATCCTCGATAGGTTGCCCTGCGTTCTCGAAAAACGATCCTAACTTGCTAATCCGTGAACGGTCTGATGCTGGACTATACGGCGAAGAAAATGCCATGATTGCCAAGGATAACGGCCCGACACTTATCCAAATGTTTTACTAAAACTAAAAAATTCAAGATGACCACTCAACGCCTGAATCGCTGAGTAGCGCACACCTCGTTTCAAGTTGATGGCGTTTTTGATCAACATTGATGCCATAAACCATATTTTTATTGTGTTATTTTCAGCCAACCTATGACTTGCTGGCGGGTTAGCCAAACAATCGTTGCGAAATATGATTGTTCTGAACGGCTATATTCCCGCAGGTCAACTGAAATTGAGGCTAGCTTTGTATCACACAGCGGAATTGCACAAGATCAAAATACGCACACAAGAATAATGGGTGCATCGTAACCAAGGACGTGTAAAAAATGGCATTAAATCAAGAAAACCTTTGGCTTAGGGGCAAGGTACCTAACATTTGAAAATCGCGTACCAAACACGTTAATACTAATCTCACGAACTTGAAAAAAACACCTACCATGACCGATTTTCCTCAAATACAACCGATTGATGCGTCACCTGAAATCGCTAAAGTTTTCACTGATATTCGAGTCGCTTCAGGATTGGCGGTCGTCAATCTTATTTGGCGTCACTTTGCGGCGCTGCCCGGTGTGATTGACTGGGCATGGCCTGCAGTGCGCCCAATCATTGCCTCACAACAGATGATTGCGGCCCGCCAACGTTTGATGGAGAGCATCGATCTACCCTTGCTTGAGCCTGTGACACTTGATGCCTGGCGCTCTATTGGCTTATCCGACCCTGACCTCGCTGACTTTCGCGAATTAATTACCAACTACGTGCGCGGCAATTGCACGAACCTCATCGCTCTGACAGCCCTGCGACTAAGGCTTGAAGGGGCTGAAGGTTCATCGCCAGTGTTCATACCTGCTGACCCACCACCAATTGCTGCATCATTACCACCCTTACCACGCATCGATTATTTAGAGCCTGAGCTCGCGCATGCCATTCAAGCCCTGGCAAAGCGACACGAGGGAGCACAGAGCGGAATCGTCCCTAGCCTTTACCTAGAACTTGCCCGCTGGCCCATCTTGATTAAGTATTTTCCACTTTGGCTAGCACCTTTGTATGCTCCTCTAACCATTCAGGCCACTCGTGAAGCCACTTACCATGTGGCTCAAACTGAGGCAATGGCGATGCTGCCCACGTTACCTACGTCCCTAGACAATATGCAAGCCATGCGCCCTGCCTTGGATCAATTCACGCGTTTAATCATTCCCGACTTGATACCTGTTTGCCTCGCAGTGCAACGGCTCTTACCCGATACAGTAGGCAATTCTGATGGCTAGGGTGCAAGAATGACAAATCTTTGTAAGCGTCTGCACCTATGTGCTGATTGCGATTGCCAAGAAGCGCTTGAAATTGCCCAACAGTCTTCATGAAATCCTACAAATCTTGAGCCTGAACATGTTTGAAAAAACGCCGATAAATCAACTACTTAAAAAACCAGATCCCTTCAATGACTCGGATTTAGAGCCTAAACAGCTCTCTCTCCTATGAAAAACGCTGGGACGCTACTGATTGGAAATATAAACAAAGTAAGCTGCGTTTTTGCTGTGATGTGTGTATTCATCTGTTGCCGCTCCTGCTCAAGCCAATCTCTCTCCCTCCGTCACGCAATTTGACTGTGGGTTTGCTTGTTCGCGGCGTTGTGGTTTTTGTTTTGTTGGATGTGGGCGTGCTGTGCTTTTTCACAGCCCTACCCCTGTGTCACAGCGTCTTTTGGTATGCGTTGCTGTCCGAATACTGTGCAGGACTGTGTACTGCTGTAAATCTACACAGCAAATGGTAGCAACATAGGGCGTAAATGGTGCCCCCCCCGTGAGTCGAACACGGCACCAACGGATTATGAGTCCGCTGCTCTAACCAAGCATGAGCTAGAGGGGCATTGCACTGCGTTTTAATCAGGCACGATGTGAGTGTCATTGAACACGTTTTTCAACGACACTTGGCTTATCTTGCGGACCTTCAAGTTTAACCGACTTTACAAAGACGCGGCGCGAGTGCCTAGATGGACCCTACTTGATACGCCCAGATTTGAGTTCAGGAATGAATCGAATGAACAATCGATCGATTAGAACGGCGTTGAGCTGGCGAACGGGTAGTCGCGGAAATAGTCGGTCATTGACACATTAACCAATTGACAAAAGAGACGTTTTGCAAGCTTGTGAAAAGTCGATAGTTACCATCCCTTCGATTTTGTTGGTCAATAAATGATCAACAAAATTAAAGACTTAACACCGAATGATTGATGCCGCCCATGAAAAGCCTAAGCCACTGGTTGCAATAATGGCCAAATCACCCTGTTTGAGTAGGCCTTGACGATGGGCTAATGCCATAGAGAAAAAAGCATCAGCTGGGCCAATATGCCCAAACTCAGAAAGCGTGACAAACGTATGGTCAACAGGCATCTCAATCTGATCCATAATGCCATCACGCAGAGATTTTTTGATTTGATTCATAACGATGAACTGCATGTCCGAAAGAGCGTTGCCAGAGCGTTTGACCGCTAATTTTATGACCGAGACGTACTCACTCAAATAGACCTTATTGACCAGCTCAGAAAATATGACCGGATCAACCTGTGAATAGTTTTTATCCCATTGATCAAACCCTGGTGTAATAGGCAAACGGGTACCACCCGCTTCAACGCGAAGCAAGTCTGCTAACTCACCATCTGTATGCTCGGCGAAGCTAAGAAATTGATACCTCGGGTGGTTTTTCTTAAGAACAACGGCGGCTGCACCGTCCCCAAAATAAAGCAAAGGATGGCATGCAGGAATTTGAGTCGAAACGACCTTGCTCAGTGTGTCTGCACAAATGACTAAGGCTGTTTTGATAGAAGGGTCACGGTCCATGAGCCCCCCGACAATATTGCACGCAAGGTTGCCACCCGCGCAACCGTTACGCACTTCAAAAGAGTAGGCATGCTTGCAGCCCAGTTCCCTGACGATGGCGCTTGATGGACACCAAAAGCGATAATCGTAATCACCCGCTGAAACAAATATAACCAGATCAATTTCGTGGCCATGCATACCCGCATCAGCGATAGCTTCCTTGGCGGCACTCAAACCCATCGTAAAAGGATGCTCTGTATCGTCAGCAACGTGGATGTGTTCGAAGCCTATACCAAGTGTTAGCCTTTCGAGCGGAATATTGGCTTGCTCTGCTAAGGTTTGAGCCGACACCCGCTTCTTAGGTGCATACGTACCAAACCCAGCAATGCCTATAGCGACGTGTCCACGGTGATGATCAATAGTAGCAGCCATGCGTGGTTCCTTCATGCAAATGAGTTAGGATTCCGACAGTAGTCATTGGATGGCTTAAACCTAAGTGCACTGGCTACGTTGCCGAGGGTTATACCAATCCTTGGGGCATCCCTGTGGCGACTATTTAAACACGACCAAGATCAATAACACTATTCTCTTATCGGAGTGGTGTTGAATGACCTGACTTTGCTTAAGCGCTGCATACGCGATTTCTAGCACGACTATTCGATGCGCACAGACTTGAATTCGGGGACGTATCGATCCAGCAATCGATCAATAAGGCCCGCGTTGGGCTGATAAATAAAGGGTCGTCGCGGATATAGTCGATCATTGACCCAGTGCTCGGACCAGCCCTTTGTGGTTTTAAGACACTCGACCATAAAGTCACCCTCGAATTGAATCGCGCGTTGACTGAGTTGCTGGCAACCCGTCATAAAAATATCGATGTAAGACTGAACCAGTGGTAATTGCGCTGACGCCGGTGCGCGTCGATCGGGTTTGTTCACGTATATCCAGTACTGACCGTTTGCTGTGATCTGAGAGCCATCCAGCAATTGAATCTGAGCCGCCGCTACACTGACGCGACAGTAGCTCCTTTCACGAGCATCCGTGGCCACAACGTCTTCGGCTTTAAAAATGCGATAGACCGCTGCCGTAATCGTCGCTTCTGCCACCTCTGTCACACCCAAAAAAGTGGTGCTAAAACCAATAGGGTTGCCCTTCGAGATGAACGATCGTTCAAACCCCTGGACCAAAGCGGGTAGCGCTTCACCGGTGTTTGGTGCTGTCCGGGTTCTAGAAGCATCTTCCATCAAGCTGCCATAGCCAATGCCATACTGGGGTCGTGACATGTCGACATCCGGGTGACACACCTCGCTGGCCATCACGGCTGGGGAACACATCACAAGAATACAAATCTGGAGAAACTTTTTCATGGCGGTATTCCAAAACTAATGAGCCCCAAAAATAGGCGCAGGCTTAAAAACAGTAACTCATTTGTAAACCATAGCCCTGCCCTACGACCAGTATCTGAATGAGCAGAACGAGAGCCACAACAGCTAACACACGGTAACAAATTTTGATTTAGCCTTTGTCACACTGGCTATCAATGGGTTGGTGCAGGACTGATTTCTTATCCATCGACTTAACCCTCAAGATTGGTGCCTGACGTATTGCTCAATGCGCTGAGGTAAGACGGTTCGCTAGACACCACATCTGGCTTCATGGCGCACTAAGCCCAAGATGTTGGCTTGGCAAATGGACGCACCGCCATGATCAGTCATAACGCCATCATTAGAAGGCAGTTGTCAGCAGTGGTTTTATCTGCCGGGCAGCTTTGCGTCAAAGCTGCCCGGAATCATTTACTCCCGATGTATAAGCCGGTGCACGCGTCGCATGGCGTACCACACCCCCAAAACAATCGGTGTGATGGCCAAACCAGTGACGGTCTCAGGCGACACAGGTAACCAACCCAAATCTTTAAACGATTTGGCTAGGTAATAAACCAAACTCACCACGTAATAAGAGATTGCCGCAATCGACAAGCCTTCAACAGTCTGTTGCAAACGCAATTGCAAAGCCTGACCCTTGGTGAGCTTCTCCAGCAATTGGTGGTTTTGTTGCTCAGTGGCAATGTCAACGCGGGTGCGCAGTAAATCACCTGCCCGACTGATGCGCTGCGACAACGATTCGAGCCGCTGGGCGCTTGCTGCCACCGTGGCAATGGCCGGGCTCAAACGCCGCTGCATGAACTCACCTAAGGTTTGAATACCTTGTACAGGGGATTCACGCAGTTCGACTAGGCGTTGCAAAAAGATCTCGTTGTAGGCCCGTGTGGCAGAAAACCGAAAGTTGTGTTGTGCGTTAGCCCGTTCAACGGCTGCGGCAAGCTTTGCAAGCTGTTCCAGCAACACGTGGTCACCCACCGAACGGCCTTCAATATCGTGTGTGATCGAAGCCAGTGCCCTTTCTGCCTCGCCAAGCTCAGAGGAAAGAAACTTCGCGACGGGCAACCCACGAAGCGCCACCATGCGGTAGATTTCCATTTCCAACAAACGCTGGACCACTCGCCCAACACGCAAAGCACTGTTCTGACTTTGCGTGAGCACCAAGAAGCGCTCAACACCATCAGCGTTGATCTTGAAGTCTGTCACAGCCACAGATTGCTGGCGATTGCCCAACATTGATGCAAACAAGGCATCATGACCAAACCATGGGGGACCAGCGAGCTCCATGGCATCACTGACATTAATATTCGCGTCAGCGCTAAGGACCAAAATCTCCAGTGCCGCTAATGTTCGTCCGGGCACGCCACTTAACCAAGGCGAAATGCTTTTGTAAAACGCATCAATCACAACCCTGGCTTCAATTAAAGAATCGCCAAAGGATTGGCCTGGCTCGTCGATCACGTGATCCGTCAAAGAGCGTTTCAACGTGTAGCGGGTAAATTCGGTGTGCCGTTCCCACTTGAGAATACCCCACGGCAGTCGCATCTGCACAAAGGTGCTGGCCGCTTGGAGTTCCGCTGCCATGGTTGGGTCTAACAGCGCCAAATGCTCAAGCTCTTGCTTAAGCGAGTGATTTTTATTCAGAACCGCCAAGCTAAAAACAACAGCGGGGTGCTCAATCGCCCCAACAGGACGCGCATGCACCTCGTCGTGCAAGAGTCTACGCTCGATATCGTCGCGCGGCAGTGTAATGGTCATGACATGAGTTAACCTGAAGTTTTAAAAACAATCAATAACAAGTCGCAAAGACTATTTGCACCAAAAGGATATTCGTCTTGACCGAAAAGCAAAAACCCACCGCCCCTTTTGACCCGTTTGAGGCCCTTACTCCAATACAGAAGCAATTGCTCGGCAATGCCGTCAAACACGCGGGTAAGCTTATTGTCCTAGGGGTGATCATGGTGGCGTTTGGAATACTGGGCGTAGTGGCTGAGGTGGCCTTTTCATACGCATCGATCTCACTTTTGGGGGCCTTGGCGCTTGTCAGTGGTGTTTTCATGGCGGCACATGCCTTTCAGTCCCAAGGTTGGAAGACTTTTCTGATTCAATCCTTGATTGCCGTGCTTTATATTGGCTTGGGTATTTTCGTGTGGGTAGCCCCGACAGCCGCATTGCAGGGCCTCACCATCTGGTTAGCAGCAGTCTTCTTAATAACAGGCACCATGCGATTAATCGCAAGCTTTCAGCATGCCTCGCTTGGTAATGTCTGGTGGACAGCATTGTCGGGTGTTGTCTCGATCGTTTTGGGTGTGATGATCCTAAACAACTGGCCTCAAGCAAGCTTATGGGTACCTGGCCTATTACTGGCTATTGAGCTGCTGTTGCATGGCTGGGCCTTGGTTTTTATCGGTTTTGCTATGAAACGCGCCAGCCAACCCAAAATATAATCACGACAATCACCAAACACAAAACACCGCAGTTCTTCGGGAGATACAACAATGCAGGCAGCTTGGTACGATCGTAACGGCCCCGCCAAAGACGTTTTGAAAGTGGGTGACTGGCCTACCCCAACAGCCGGTGCCGGTGAGGTTTTGGTGCGGATTCATAGTTCAGGGGTGAATCCCTCAGACGTTAAGTCGCGGGCAGCTCGCCCACTCATTGCGCCAAACCTTATCCCGCACAGCGATGGCGCTGGCGTAATTGAAGCGGTTGGTGCTGGTGTAGCCACTGACCGAGTAGGCGAACGGGTTTGGCTTTGGAATGGTCAATGGCAACGACCCATGGGCACCTGCGCGACCCATATTGCACTACCGAGCGAGCAAGCCGTGCCCTTAGCGCAGGCGATCACCTTCGAGCAGGGCGCATGCCTTGGCATCCCCGCGCTCACCGCCTACGAGGCAGTACGTTGGGCCAAGCAACTCGCGGGCGATTTGGACAAACGCACCATACTTATCATCGGTGCGGCCAACGGTGTGGGCGCCTACGCGGTTCAATTGGCTAAGCAAGAAGGCGCTATTGTGATTGGCACTGTGGGCAGCGAGGCCAAAGCACAGGTGGCCAAATCGCTTGGTGCTGACCATTTGATTCACTACAAAACGGCTGATGTCGCTGAAGAAGTCAAGATATTGACGGGTGGCAAAGGGGCAGACGTCATTATTGATATGGACCTGTCAAGCATGGATACGCTGGTTTGTGGTGGGGCCTTGGCAGCACATGGGACGGTGGTTTGCTACGGATCAAACAGCATGAACCTCGTTAACTTGACCTTCAGAACTTGGCTATATCTGTCGGTCACGCTCAAGCTTTTTTTGGTGTATGACTTGACGCCAACTGAACGAAAAGCAGCTTTAGTCGGATTGACTCAGCAACTCAATCAAGAAAAACTGAAACACATTATTGGGCAACGATTCAATCTATCTGAAGTGGCCCAGGCACATGAGGCTGTCGAACAAGGCCTCGCTATTGGAAACGTGGTGATAAACCTGCCGACTTAAGAGTCCGCTTGCCGCTGTCGGCGCTTACGGTGGCGTAACAAAACACCCAAACGCCAAAGTAAGGTGGCAGCAAAATACACCAAAACAGAGGTCACACTGGCCAAGATAAACAAGCCCGTAAACAATGGCGCGCCGATATCACCGATCCGCTCAAACAAACCAAGTGCGCCGCCATCGGTCAGCTGGGTCACTTGAGCCACCTGAGAATCAATCATTTCCTCAGTCATGGCTGGGTTGCCGACATTTAAAATAAAATCACCAAGCTTATAGGCCGAAAAATAAACGGGGGCAAACGTGAATGGGTTGGTCACCAGTGTGCTGGCCACCGCTACGGGCAGGTTGGCACGCAAAAAAATCGCCACTACCGCTGCCAAGGGAATCTGTGCCAGCGGAATGATCAATCCCATGAAGACGCCAATCGACAAGCCAAGCGCGATGCTACGTCGATTGGCCTGCCACAGACTTGGGCGGGTGAGGGTCGGCCCCATCCAGCGCAACATTTTGTGCTGCGACACTTTATCGGGCGCTGGCAGGTATTTTTTTAAAGCCTTGCCAAACATGGTTTCTCACACAAAAGAGTAAAGTCCTGACAAAAATTAGGTAGCCCTAAAGTCATACTAATCGAGTGAGTAAACAAATGTGCTAACAACCCGCAATCTTTTACCAATCGTTTGGCCTGAGGAATATCCATCGCCACCGTCATCATCTAGGATTTGAATAGAACCTTGGTTGGCGCGGCGCAAATCCCCAAGATGCGCACCAGCATCAGCAGCAAACTTTTGTGCCTGTTCAGCGGCATTTTTGACAGCTTGTTCTAACAATACTGGTTTTATGTCGTTAAAGCCGCGTAACAAATACCGTGGTGAGCCACCCATCGGACCCTCTTGTGACATCTGAACCCCTTGCTGGATCAAGGGATCAATGCTGGTGGCCGCCTTGGCCACCGCATCAACATCCATTGACCGCACAGTCACGGCGGCTTGGCCGGTGTAGCGAAACGCCACGTCTTGCTGACCAAAATCCCGCGCCAAAAGGTCTGTGATCTGCAAAGGTCGCCGCTCAATATCCGCTAGCGAGAAGCCTTGCGACAATAAAAACGAAACCACGGCCTCTCGATCGTCAGTCAACTGGCGCCTGACCTCGTCGTAATTGTTTGCTGCGCGTCTAAAAGAAAGTGTCCAGATTGCAAAGTCGCTTTTGACGTCTTGCTCAGCCAAACCCTTGATGGTGAGAAAACGGTCAGCCTGTCGGAAGGACTTCAAGCCCTCGCCGACCGACCAACCAGCCACAACCAAACCAACAGCGATCACGATAGCGGGAAAGGTTTTTTCTCTAAATAATGCCATTGCGCTTTGTCTCAACCGGCAAACTACTGCCCTTCAAGGAAACTCTTGAGCTTGTCGGCCCGACTTGGATGGCGCAACTTACGCAATGCCTTGGCTTCTATTTGGCGAATACGCTCACGTGTCACGTCAAACTGCTTGCCCACTTCTTCAAGCGTTTGATCAGAGCTCATCTCGACGCCAAACCGCATGCGCAAAACTTTGGCTTCGCGTGGTGTCAATGAATCCAACACTTCTTTAACCACATCGCGCATCGAGTTATGCAAAGCCGCTTCTGCTGGGGCCAAAGTGGCACCGTCTTCGATGAAATCCCCCAAATGAGAGTCATCATCGTCACCAATCGGCGTTTCCATCGAAATGGGCTCTTTCGCGATCTTCAAGATTTTACGAATTTTGTCTTCAGGCATATCCATCTTGGCCGCCAATGTCGCGGGATCAGGCTCGGCACCTGTTTCCTGCAAGATTTGACGGTTAATTCGATTCATCTTGTTGATGGTTTCAATCATGTGAACAGGAATACGTATCGTGCGCGCT
>ERZ887942.718-NODE-718-length-25668-cov-6.183383_pt1 | contig 25668 bp, 20 predicted proteins | sample MGYA00521099_ERZ887942 | MGnify/ENA primary metagenome ERZ887942 (study PRJEB32303, sample SAMEA104408605) | aquatic metagenome | biome: Brackish water; feature: Pelagic; material: water | place: Baltic Sea | collected 2014-06-07T06:48:00 | depth 16,251 m ...
TGCCATTCTCGCGATTCCAGAGGTCGAGAAAAAGGACATCATCTGCTTTGCTCTCTACACGATTAGCGACAACGTTCTCAAGCTGACGGCTCAGTTGTATCCGATTGCAGGAGGCGACACTAAAATAGTCCGCCTCGAGATCGAAAAAGGAGGGAAGTGGGTCGAAGTGGCAAAAACCGAAGTGATTGAGCTCGGCTGGACAGCTCCTTTTCGGGTTGAAAAGTGGGACGATACCAAAACGCAAAAGTATCGCGTTCTCCACGGCGCTGAAGCGACTTACGAAGGATCCATTCGTAAGAACCCGATCGACAAGGACGAGATCGTCGTTGCTGGTTTTACCGGGAACTCCATTCATCCCGCTCATGGTGGTGATATTTCCCGACAGGATCTCATCGACAACGTCAAAAAAGTTGATGCCGATGTGCTGTTCTTTTCCGGTGACCAAGTTTATGACCATCACCGTCACTTTGCTGCCTGGCTCAAGTTCGGTCGCGATTTCGGCGAAATCATCAAAGATCGGCCCACCATTTGTCTCCCGGATGATCACGACGCCGGACAGCCCAATTTGTGGGGCGAAAGCGGCAAAATTTCGACTCTCGGCGGAGCGGCTGATGGAGGTTATTCCCAACCGGGTAGCTACGTTCAAGAAGTCGAACGCGCACAGACCAGTCACCTTCCGGATTCACCGGATACCCGGACGATCGGTCAAGGCATTGGGATTTGGTATACCAATCTCAACTGGGGTAACATCGATTTTGCGATTCTCGAAGACCGCAAGTTCAAAACCGGACCTGCCGGCCGAGTTCCCAAGCAGGGGCCACGTCCTGATCACATTCGCAATCCGGATTACGATCCTGCCAGCGTGGATGTTGAAGGAGCGATTCTCCTTGGCTCCCACCAGCTCAAATTCATCGACCAGTGGGCTGAAGACTGGCGTCACGCCGATATGAAAGTTGCTCTTTCGGCCACGATTTTCTGTGGAGGCGCTCACATTCACGGCTCTGCAAACGGACGTCTCCATGCTGACATGGATTCAAACGGCTGGCCTCAGACCGGTCGGAACAACGCGCTGCGCTCTCTGCGTCGTGGGTATGCGTTTCATTTTGCCGGTGATCAACACCTCGCGACGATTTTTCATCAGGGCGTTGACGAGTATCGTGACGCGATCTGGTCGTTCTGCGTTCCGTCCATCGCTAACCTTTACCTGCGCTGGTGGGAGCCACTGGAAGCCGGGCCAAATCGTGAAGAAGGCGCTCCGGAATACACGGGCGACCACCTCGATGGGTTTGCTAACAAAGTCACCAATTACGCAGCTGCGAATCCGGAGAAAAAACCTGCGGGAGGAGATGTTCTCAATACACGGTCTGCTGGATTTGGAATCGTTCGATTCAACACAAAAACCCGCGAAATTCGCATGGAATGTTGGCCCCGCAACGTTGATGTGACCGATCCGGAAGCCAAACAGTATCCCGGTTGGCCTAGAACGATTTCCCAGTTCGACAATTACAACCCACCATCATGGGGCAAGTTGGGAGAGCTGACTTTCGATATCGAAAATCCCGTGGTTCAACTGATCGACGCTGATTCGAACGAAATCCTTTACACGGTTCGGGCCAATGGAAAGACATTCACTCCCGGCGCTCCCAAAGGAAAAGCGTTCATTGTCAAAGCCGGCAAAGACGTCCCTGACACCGTTGTTTCAGAAGAAGCAAAAGTCGGGGGTGACGCGCAGTCGGTTAAACTCCCGTAGTTTCTCGGAGGAAGGAGGTCAGGATTAATCAGAGTGAAGCTTTTACTTCACTCTGAACCTTCCGGCTGGGCTCAACCCGTGGTCCGCAGTCCGCTGGCAATCGCGCTGATTGAGAAAATCAATGGCCGGGGAAGTTGATCGGTATCGCCGCCCTTCCGCCAGTTTCGAAGCAACTCGACCTGCTGGTGATGCAAAATCGCAAGCGGGTTTTCTCGCAAGGCGAGGGTTTTTGCGTAGCGAGGCCGACGCACTTCGATTGGCTTGGGAAACAGTTCGGCGAGCCGTGCGCGGGCCAGTTGGAATTCATTCTCAATCCGATTCATGAAGGCGCTGCGAACAGATTCGTCATCGACCAGTGATGCATAGCTGCGCATCAACTCGAGATTCGAGCTGAGCAAGTTCGTCTCGACTCCGGTGAATACGTAACGGGCAAAGGTCGACGAGGAAATCGTTTCAGCAAGATGATCAAAGTCATTTGGCGAATTGGTTTTCAAATCATCCAAAGCACTTCCCGCACCATACCATCCGGGTAAGTAGAATCGAGCTTGAGTCCAGCTGAATACCCACGGAATCGCTCGCAGATCATCGAGGTTTCCTCCGCCGGTTCGTCGTGATGGCCGTGATCCCATTTCGGTCAATTCCAAGGCATCGATCGGAGTTGCTTGTCGGTAGAATGCCATGAAATCATCAGCTTCGAGCAACTCGCGGTAGGCTTCACGACTGGCTCGTGACAGTTCCGGGAAAAGCTCGAGCCCAGGGTCTGGCTTCGCTTCTTTCCGCAAGTGATACACAGCGGTTCGCGTAACGCAGGCTTCAAAGCCTTCGAGGTGATACGCCGCATTATCGGGATACGCATATTTTTGCGCGATGGTTTCTCCCTGTTCCGTCATTCGAAAATCGCCCGAGAGGGAACCGTGAGGCAGAGCGCGCATGAACCAATTGGTTGGACCGGCACCACGACTGATCGTTCCGCCTCGTCCATGAAAATACCGAAATTTTACCCCGTGTTTTTCACCGACCTTAGTGATCGCATCCTGACTTGAGCGAAGCCCCCACTGACTCGCGAGAATTCCGCCGTCCTTGTTGCTGTCGCTGTAACCCAACATGATTTGCTGGGTCGGTTTGTCAGGTGACGTTGTCGCTGCAAGATTCCGTTTTGTTACGGGGTGCTGCAAAAACGAATCAACGATATCAGCCGCATTTTCGAGATCATCGAGCGTTTCAAAAAGCGGAACCACTTGCAGGGCGCAGGTCAGCTTTCCATCCTGCTCAATCGTAAGACCAGCTTCGCGTGCGAAAAGGTGCACCACCAGAAGATCTGAAAGCTGACGGGTCATGCTGACAATGAGCGCTCCCAGACCCGCTTCGCGATTCTGACGATGCTCGGCAAGAACCTTGTAACAATCACGAACGGCATCGGCCTGCTGGCCGGCAGATTGATCCGTATGCAAAAACGGACGGGATGATTCCAGTTCTTCAGATAGGAACGCGACCCGCTTTTCTTCAGACCATTCCGCAAAATTTTCTCCATCTTCGATTCCGGCTGCGGCCAGCAATTGGGCAACGCCATTATCGTGAAACTCGCTGTTCTGTCGGACATCCAGCGCCGCCAGATGAAGCCCAAACGTCTCCAGTTTGTTCAAGATCGGCTGGACAATCCGGTCAGCGAGACGATTCGCATCGATCTGCACCAGTGATTTTTTCATCAGCTCAAGATCCGAGCGAAAACCGCTGATCGTAATCGAACTATCCGCCTCAAGATTGGCCCTCAGCAGATACGCAAACGCACGCCACGGCTCTTCAGGATTTCTGCCCAAAATGTAATCACCCTCAACTCCCAAAGCTTGTGCAATTTCATTGATTCGTTCCGTAAGTGCCGCTGGAACCGGATGGGTGGTCGCTGAAACCGTCAGGCGATACGCCGCATCCGCGAGTTCCCGACGGTAAAGTTTGATCGCCTGTCTACGGAGTTCAGCAAGAGTCGTGCGCGTTGTCTCCGCAGTCACAAACGGATGCCCGTCCCGGTCGCCGCCGATCCAGAGACCGAACCGCATTTTTGGGCCATCACCGGCTCCTCGTAGCGTTTCGAGATCAAACCCAGCCTCTTTCCACGATCGATCGAGTCGCTGATTGATTTCTTCAATCGTATCAGGAAAAACCTCGCGGAGATAAAACAGCGCATTCCGCAACTCCCGCTCAATCGTAGGGCGCTCTTCGTGAATTTCACCTGTATTCCAAAGCGCTTCGAGGGAAGTCATGAACTCCTCTTTAGCCCGATCCTTTTGATAAGAAGACTGACCCGGCGCTTTCAGCCGAAGCAGGCGTTCGTAGACGCTGCGATGGCGCTCGCGAACGCTGGGACGTTTTGCCTCAGTCGGGTGCGCCGTAAAAACGGGCTCGACGCGAGCCGATTTCATGGCTCCGGCAATTTCCTCTTCAGAGAACCCATCTCGCTTCAACGACTTCAGGCAACGGGGCCACAACCCTTTCTCAGCATCCGGTCCAAGCAAAATCTCCCGCTCCTTCCGAGCCTCCAGAGACGCCCGTTCCTCCACCATATCGAGCAGCTGAAAAGCAATCGAATAGACCTCCGCAATGTCTTCAGCATCCTTCAAATTCGGCACCGCCGATTCATCTTTTACCCATGGAAGCAGGGCCGCGAGATTTTCGCTGCCGCCAGACTCCAGCACTTCTCGAAGTGCCTCCATGATCTCCTGGACGTCCTTCTCAAGAGACGACAACCCTTCCGAAACAATGCGTTCGTCAGAGTTGTTTTGTGGAGAGGGGACAGTGTCGGGGCTTTTACTCATGGTTCGTTAATTTTGGAAAAAGAGACGCGGGCAAGAAAACCTGTCAATGCGCACATGAAACAAATGTCATTCATTGCCTGACTCTCACCGTCGGATGAAAATTACGAGGAGAGAGGCGCGAAAGATTCACCTCTAAGCGCCGCGGAAAGACTTATCCAACACGGAGAAATTCGTTTTATAAGACTCAACCAGATCGGTCCCTTTCGGGAGTGCGCCTTCGATGATCAACCAGCCGTCATCGTAGCCAGCCTTTTTCAACGCAGCCGCAAACTTCGGAAAATCGATGTCGCCTCCTCCAAGAAGCGTCTTCTTTTCTTTGCAGTGAATCTGACAAAGTCGCTCGCCGCCGATCTGGACAACCTCTTCGTAAATGTTGTAACCCATGAAAGCTGAATTCGCCGAATCATAGTATACCTGAATCGCTTTTGAACCGACTCCGTCGATAATTTGTAAATGATCATCTGCCGAAAGGTAACTCTCCAGCCCAAGCACCACGCCATTGTCCTCCGCTTTTTTCGCAACCGTCTTCAGCTTTTTGATCACTGAATCCATTGCATCCGGCTTGCCGTTGATGTCGCCTATGCCGAAAAACGCCAGCAGGCAAACACTCGGCGCTTTGTCCGGCTGTTCCGCCTTCATCGCAGCCATCGTATCAACCGCGTCGCTCACCCAACCGATCGCTTCCGGATCGCTCGCCAGAGGCCGCTGGTTCAGAATGCCCATTCCGAGCGAAGCCATCTGAATCCCCGTTTCGTCCACCCGCTTGTAATACGCATCGCGAACCTTCCGATTCCGTAGGTCGAATTCGGATCCCGGCGTGCTAAAGCTCACTTGAATTCCCTCAAGCCCAATAGCTTTCGCCACCTCAAACGCCGCGATATCCTGCTTTTTTTTAAGGCACCAATCGCACGCCCCGATCTGATAGTTGCTTTCGGTCAAAGCCGAAAAAACAGATTGAGCTGAAAGAGCAGCAGCCGAGCCACCAAGAAGTTTTAAAAGCGGTCGCCGTGAGATCATGTCCCGATCGTAGATGAAATCGAAACGCGCTGCAAAGCCAATTTCACGAAGCAACAGGGTATATTCAACGGACCAACAGGGTCTGTTCGTAAAGCTGTTTCGATCCAACAGGGTAGGTTCGATGAACCAACCCTATTGATTCGAAAAATTCGTAAAACTGCAGTTTAGGAATTTGCGGGCTTGGAGCCGTCCTTCTTGGCTCCCTCTTTTTTCGGACCGCGCTTTTCGCCTTCCGGCCTTGAAGGCGGTGGGCCGGCGTTTTTGAGAACGGCTTCCATTGCCGGATCTATTTCGATCATTTTGGCATGGAAGGTTTTTCGGAGTTCGCCAAAGACTTTGGTTCGTTCGCGACGGATGGTGTCGTCCTGCTCGCGAAAACCTACGAATCTCTTCATGATTGCCTGAATTTCAGGTGATTGACGAGCTTTTTCACGAACTTTGAAATACTGGTCCTTTTCTTCTTTGGAGAGCTTTTCGAGAAACGAAGGGGACTCGGTCATGCGCTCAAACCCGCGCATTTCGCTTCCACTCCCGCTGCTGCCGCCGTAGCGTCGACTGCCGCCTTTTCCTTCCATCATGGATTTCATGCCGCCTTTGTCCTCTTTTTCCATTTTGGAAAGAATGGGCTGCAGACTTGGGTCTTTCTTCAACAGTGCTCGCTGAATCGCGGCTTTGAACGCCTTCACCGACTGGTCAACATCTTCGCGCGACTGAACCACTGAAGGGTCGCCCCAGACATTTCTCATCGCTTCACGGAGCTTGGCTCGTTCGTCGGAGTCGAGGTTCCGCATCGGATCGTGGTCGCTGCCCGGGCGATGGGGGCCTTTGTCGGGGCCGCGCTCAGTTTTTTTGCCGTCTTCTTGAGCAAATACTGCTCCTGTGAGGCAGATCGCCGCGAGGAGTGTAGAAATTTTTAAACAGGTGGATTTTATCATGGCCATTTCCCGCATGAGGTTAAGATAAGGGGCTTCTGGAGTTAAAAAACCGGAACCGCGCAAAAGTTTCGCAATCAATGTTTGGAAATCGAAATAAACGATATCGGGAAACGATCGCCGAAGGACTTTCCGAGGCTCATTTACGAGCGGTTACTGAAGATGCAGCGCTGGATGATGTAAAGCTGATTGTGTTTTCGGATCTCCATCGGGGAACGGGTGATCGGGCGGATGACTTCCGGCGCTGCCGCCGTTTGTATCACGGGGCGTTGGGCTATTACGACAGTCTGGATTACCGGCTGTTTTTGCTGGGCGATGTCGAGGAGATTTGGGAGCGGCTGCTGCCCTCGATCGTTCGGAAATATGAGCAAACGCTTGAGTTGGAGCAGCGCTTTTTTGAACGGGGCAGGGGTGTTCGATTTTTTGGAAATCACGACGAGGCGTTGCAATGGCAGATCAACTATTCTCAAATTGAGAAGTATCTGGCTGGTGAAAAGCTGATCGAATCGCTTCGCATGTGGATTTTTAATGAAGCCTCAGATAAAGACCCGCTCGGGGAAATCTATTTTGCGCATGGGCATCAGGGGCAGAGCTACAACGCGTTTCATCGATTTGTGGTGTCGTGGTTGTGGGCTCCCATCCAGATGGTGACGGGGGCAAAGCCGCAAAAATTCCCGTTCATTCCCGCCAAATTCTTTTCAATTCCCGTCAAAGGAAACTCGAGAAAAGAGAACGAGAATTTGAATGAATTATTTGGAATTGGCGGGAATTGTTGGTCACGTGCAATTCACGCTACTGCAACGGGCCTGGCATCGGTTTCGTTCCCCAGCCATGTCATGTATTCGTCGCGGACATCGTAGAGCTCAGCCACCTTTTCCACGGTCGAAAACCGGACGCGTAGTTTTTTCCCCAACCGGAGACCTCGGGAGTAGGCCATGAGACGCGAACGCATCGCCTGCATCGCGAATTTTTCTTTGGGAAATTTCCCCCAATCGACAAGCATCTGCGCATGGCGAAAAATGAGATCCCAGCGCTCTTCAACCGTCACTTCGGGAAGATGAGTGCCGGTTTCGAGATAGTGCTTCGCTTCTTTAAAAACCCACGGGTGCTGCATCGCGGCGCGACCGATCATCACTCCGCTGACAGCGGTGTTTTTCTTGCGATTCTCGACGTCTTCGCCGGTGGAAATATCGCCGTTACCAATCACGGGAATCGAAACCGTCTGGGCGCACTCGTCGATCACATCCCAATCGGCCTCGCCTGAATAGCCCTGAGCACGGGTCCTGCCGTGGATCGAAATAGCCTGCATCCCAACGTCTTCGAGCAATTTGCAGACATACGGCGCATTGATTGAGTCGGAATCCCAACCAATCCGGATCTTCGCGGTTACAGGCACCTGATCGTGAATGCCTTTGGCAATTTTTTCCGCCACATCAGCGAGCACGGGGCAGTCTTTCAACAGGGACGACCCGCCGTTTTTTGAAACCACCTTCTTCACCGGACAGCCGAAATTGATATCGATAAAATCGGGATGCTCGCGATCGATCACCCGCCGCGCTGCTTCCGCCATGCGTTCGCCATCCGCTCCGAAAAGCTGGACGCCAACAGGGCGCTGGCCTTCGTCGAACTCGGTGTATTTCCGGGTGCGTTCATCGGCTTGGATAATTCCTTCAGCCGAGACAAACTCCGTCACCATCACATCGGCCCCAAGTTCTTTGCAGAGCCGACGAAACACCAAGTCAGTAACTCCCGCCATCGGCGCGAGGTAGAGTGGGAATTTGTCGTTTTGGAACCAGGGGAGCATTTGTTGGGGGAAATTGGGATGAGAGTATATCGGATGGGACTTTTTTCAAATGGGGTAGTGGAAGGAGTCAGGAGTCAGGAGTCAGGACGAGAGGCTAGCTATTGAGTCGGCGTTGGCAGATTTTTCGCTCAATCCAGAACGCAATCGCGGTGATCAAGAAAAAGAAAAGTCCGATCTTCCAATAGTGAGTGTCGATTTTAAATAAGTAAGTTTTCGTTCCACCGTGCCCGATGCTTGGAAAGCTTATCATTGGCAATGAGTTCATAAATTGAGGAGATTTACCATCCCGTTTATGTTTTCTTGTGTCATTGCGGAGGCGGAACTTCTGAGTGATTTTTAGATTAAATTTTGAATTAGGAATGCCAAGAGCCCGCACATTAATTCCAAAATTTGAGTCTAGCGAAGATACGGAGCCATAGATCTTGCTCAGTAAAAAACTCCCATTTTTCAAACCAACGAGAACTTCGATTCCATCAGTAGAGTGAAACAGCAAACGCAATGAACAGCAGGCTGCTCGCAATGTGATTCTTCCAACGCTTTATTCGGTTTTTGGGTTTAGGAGCCGCCACCGTTCGAATCCAAAGGTTGAAGCGGCCAGAATGAAAGCAAACAACGCCAAGTGCCAGAATCCCATGGTGATTTCGAAGATCTGTGGCACGGGTTTTCGAAACGTCGGCACTACGGGATCGAGCAGGTATTTTCCTCGGGGATTAGGATGACGATAGTTCGTGGCGACATCCCATGTGGCGATGTCGCCTTTTACAAAACTGATTCTGAAAAGCGAACTTGCCGAAAAGGTATCGATCGAAAACCTGCCGAGGCTGATGATGTGTCGCTCCGAAAATCGCGTGCTTTCGCGCCAGCCCAGCATCACGATCCCGAACAGCAGCAAAAAGCTGATGCTCAGCACGTGACGTTTGAGGCGTTTCATGTGATTCGTAAGAAAAGACTGGTGCAGGCGACCCACTGTTTTTAAGCTATCTAACCAACCACAGCGAAACTTTTTTATCTTCTCCCATGAGCGATCCCACTACCGAAGAACTCGGCCCACTTTTTCCTAAAGATGAGCACAATCTGAAACTTGAATCGAACGTACATCCGACGGATTGGGAAAACCCGAAAGCGGAGGGGAAATACAACATGGCTGTCATCGGTGCGGGAACGGCCGGTTTGGTTGCATCATCGATCGCCGCTGGTTTGGGTGGGAAAGTGGCGCTGATCGAGCGGCATTTGCTCGGGGGCGACTGTTTGAACGTCGGTTGTGTTCCCTCAAAAGCGATCGTCGCAGCGGCTCATGCGGCGGCCTCGGTTCGTGATGCGGGCGAGCTCGGAATCAATGTTCCCGACGGTGTCACGGCTGATTTTGGATACGCGATGGAGCGGATGCGAAAGCTTCGCGCTGACATTTCACCGCATGATTCAGCTGCTCGTTTTCGCGATTTGGGAATGGATGTCTTTCTTGGCGATGCGAAATTTACTGGCCCAAGCACTGTCGAAGTCGATGGGCAAACCCTGCATTTCAAAAAAGCGGTCATTGCAACCGGCGCGCGGGCCTCTGCGCCACCGATTGATGGGCTCGATGGCGTCGAATATCTCACCAACGAAACGCTATTTTCGCTCACCGAATTGCCTAAACGATTTGGCATTGTCGGCGCGGGGCCGATCGGTTGCGAAATGGCCCAGAGCTTTGCCCGTCTTGGCTCCGAAGTGACGCTCTTTGAGTCTGAGCGCGGTGTGTTGACCAAAGAGGACAAAGAAGCAGGCGAGATCGTATACGAAAGTCTCAAGAAGGACGGAGTGAACATTCTCTGTTGCGGAAAAGATCTCAAGCTCACCAAAACCGAAGGCACCGGCGTTCGTTGCGTGGTGAATTCACACGGTGAGAAGCACGATATCGAAGTCGATCGCTTGCTTATTGCTGCGGGCCGCGCGCCCAATGTTGAAGGACTCGGGATGGAAGACGCTGGCGTCGAATACCACAAGCGTGGCGTCACCGTGAACGACAAATTGCAGACCACGAACAAGGACATTTACGCAGCAGGTGATATTTGTTCGCCGTATCAGTTCACCCACGCCGCCGATTTTATGGCGCGGAATGTCGTCCGCAATGCGCTTTTTGGTGGCCGCGCCAAAACGAGTAAACTGGTGATTCCCTGGGTGACCTACACCGATCCCGAAGTGGCACATGTTGGGATTCTTGCCTCAGAAATCAACGAAAACGACCACGACACCTACCGTGTCGACATGGAAAAAGTGGATCGAGCCCTTTTAGAGGGGACGACCAAAGGCTTCGTGAAAATCCATACGTTGAAAGGGAAAGACAAGATTGTCGCGGCGACGATCGTTGCCAAAAATGCCGGCGATATGATCAGCCAGGTCAGTCAGGCCATGGCGCTCAGGATAGGGCTCGGGAAAATCGGAGGAACCATCAGCCCGTATCCAACGCAGGGCGAGGCGATCCGTAAAGCCGGTGATTTGTATGGCCGGACTCGACTCACGCCAACCGTTGCGAAATGGATGAAGAAGTGGCTGGCGTTTGCGAGAAGGTAGAGGTGAAGTTACCAAAGGTTACTTTGCCTCTGCTCAAGTCTCATCAGGTATTGGAAACAGGCAGGCATCGACTACGGAGAGAACTTCATCTAGAAAAGCATGCGAAGCTTTTCCGATTCGTTTCATCCGGCGCGCTTGGTAATCGAGTGATTTCATTTGCTCGCACATCACGAAACCGGTTAAGCCTGAGCCTTTTGGAACCTCAATGTGAAAGGATGTGTTTCGTTTTGTGTTCGTGATTGGACAGCACATTGCGAAGCCGGTTCCTTTATTGAATGGCGTCATGCTGACAACCAGCGCAGGTCGTCGGCCCATTTGTTCGTGTCCTGTTTGGGGATCGAACGACAAGATAATGAAATCTCCTTGGTCTGGAACGTAAATGGCCACTACCAGATCTCCTTCCCCTGAGCGTCACCCCAATCAACTTCGCCTTCAAAAGCATCGGGAGAACTTGAGGCCACCAAATCCTCGATTCGGTGACGTCCTCGAATAGGTCGCTCATCTTTGGTTGGTTTGATCAAAATCGTCGAATTATCTTCGGCGAGTTCAAGAGTTAGTTCTGAACCAACCTTCATCCCAATTTTTTCCAAAAGGCGTTTCGGAATTCGGATCCCTTGACTGTTTCCCCACCGTTGAAGAGTTGTGTTCATATTTTTAGGATATACAATTGGATATCCGAAGGCAAGTCAAAACTTGCTGATAGATTCCTGTTCCAATAGGGTGCGTTCGCCGGACGGATACTATTGCTTCGTGGAAGTCGCTCTTGCTTCACCCGCCCGCATGAGCTTTAAATCGCGCCAAGGTTTCTTCCCGTTCGGGCTTGTGTTGGAGGATTGGCAGAACGTAATCGTCGGCGATTGGGGAATTGCCCTCGGGTGCTTTGGTGAAGGCTTTGGCGTCGCATTTGGCGAGTTCGGGAACCCACTTTTTGATATACTCACCTTGGAGATCAAAGCGCGCGGTTTGGGTCCAGGGGTTCTGAATCCGAAAATAGGGAGCGGCGTCTGCGCCTGTCCCCGCGGACCATTGCCAGCCGCCGTTGTTGTTGGCGATCTCGCCATCGAGGAGCCATTGCATAAAAAATGACTCGCCGTGAATCCAATGAAAATGGAGGTCTTTGGTGAGAAACATAGCCACGATCATTCGCACTCGGTTGTGCATGAAACCGGTGGCGACGAGCTGACGCATTCCGGCATCGACGATGGGAAATCCGGTTTTGCCGGTCTTCCAGGCTTTCCATTTGTCGGGGAAATCTTCGGGCTGATCCCATTTCAGGCCTCGCCATTTTTCAGCGAAATCGGTTTCGAGGACTTCAGGGAAATGCCCGAGAATGGCCATGAAAAACTCGCGCCATGCGAGCTGTTTTTGAAAAGTGTGCAGCGACTCCCGCTCGGAACCGCTTTTCGTTTCCGCGATTGCTTTTTCCGCCCGATGAAAAACTTGGCGAGGCGAAATGGTTCCAAAACGGAGGTCCGCCCCCAGCATCGATGTGGTTTGCCCGATGGGCGTATTACGATCGTCTGCGTAGCGTTGCAAAATACCGTCGAACGCGGTTTTGAGTCGATTGTGAGCGGCTTTTTCTCCGGCGGGAATGAGATTGGCACCGCTGGAATCGAGCCCCCAACGGCTCAGCGTTGGGACGGGCTTCGATTTCAGATTGGCAGGAGTTTTTCCCAACACCCGAACTCGGCCTCGATCATCGGCTTTGTCGTGGGTGAACCAGTTCTTCGAATACGGCGTGTAAACTTTGTAGGGTTTGTCGGAGAGGTTTGCGATTTCGTCGTGCTCGTGAAGGACGACGTCTTTGAAATCGTGGATCTCAATTCCAATTTCGCGGGCGAGCTCTCGCATTTTTGCTTCCATCGCCTTGCCAAACGGATCGGGATCGCGATTGAAATAAATAGCCTCGGCCTTGGTGTCTTTAATCAGTTGCCGCATCGCTTCGACCTGACCGCCGTCACGCAAAATGAGTCGGCTATCGATCGATTTGAGATCGTTGGAAAGTGAATCGAGACAACCGCATAAAAATTGCTGACGAGCCGGTCCGGTCCAATTGTGATCGGCTTTCCAATCGCTCAGCAAATATACGGGAACAACGGTTTCAGCATCAGCGGAGGCGTGCAGCAGCGCGGTGTTATCGGTGAGACGCAGATCGCGGCGGAACCAGTGAATGGTGGTTTTGTAGGAAGGCATGGTGAGCAGAATTGGGAACGGTTACGCTTTTCGACCGTCCTTGGAGCCACCATTTTCCCGTCGATTCGAAATAATCGGCATCACCATCAGTCCAATGGCTGCGATGATGCAGATCAACGAGAACGGACGAGTCACGATTGGCAGCCAGCTGCCGCCGCTCGCCATGAGACCGGCTCCGAGATTTTCTTCGGCCAGCGGAGCGAGGACAAAACCGATCACAAACGGAGCGGGTGGGATTTTGAGCTTTCCAAAAATCAGTCCGACAAATCCGAAGGCAACCATCACCCAAACGTCGAAGAAACGATTGCCGAGCGTGTAAGAACCGATCACGCAAAACAGGATGACGATTGGAGCGAGCCAGCCGCGCGGGACTTTGGCAAGGTTAGCAATCCATCGTGCGGAGACGAACATGAGGATGGCCATCACAATGTTAGCGACGAGATACGACCAGGTGATTGTCGAAACGACTTCGGGGTTGTTTTGAAACAACAACGGGCCGGGCTGGAGGCCATGAATCACAAATGCACCGAGCAAAATGGCATCGATCACACTGCCGGGAATTCCCAGCGAGATGAGTGGAATCAGCGCACCGCCGACGGTCGCGTTGTTGGCGGATTCGGAGGCGATGACGCCGTCTTCACAGCCGGTTCCGAATTTCTCAGGAGTCTTTGAAAGTTGTCGTGCGGAGCCATAAGCAACAGTTGAGCCAATGTTCGCGCCGATGCCCGGAAGGATTCCAATGACGGTTCCAATCAGCGAGGAGCGGATCAAATTTCCCCAATGCGATAGCCACTCTCTTACCGGAATCCACAGTCGATCGGTAACGCTGGCCGCTTTCAGATCGGATTTGTCGGTTTTTGGCTTTGAGACATCACGAATCGCCTGACTGAATGCAAACATACCGATGAGGACGGTGAGCTGTTTGAAGCCATCGTCCATTTCAGCAAACCCAAAGGTGAAACGCAGTTCGCCCGTCGCGGGGTGTGCTCCGGGAGCTGCGGCGAGACAGCCGAGCATGCCGGCAAAAATACCGCGCGCCAATCCGCCGTGGCCCCGATCGGAAACTGCCGCGATGAAAACAAGCGCCATCAAAACGAGAGCAAATAAATCAAACGGGCCGAGTTTGGTCGACCAATCGGCTGCGGGTTTTACGAGAAGGGCAAGAATCACCCACGAAATAATGCCGCCGAGCAGTGATGCGCCGATCCCAAGCCCGAGGGCTTTTCCCGGTCGACCTGAAGCCGCCATCGGATAACCATCCAGCGTGGTGATAACCGAAGCGGGTGTCCCCGGCATTTTTAAAAGCGTCGCGGTGATGAGTCCGCCGGAGACGGAGCCGACATACATCGCCACGAGAAAGGCGAGGGCGGTTCCGCTGGCCATGGCACTGGTGTGCGGCAGCATGAGCGCGATCAGCATGGCGCCGGTCAGGCCGGGGATTGCGCCAACGGATATGCCGAGCGCGGTGCCGAGAATAATCCAGAGAAGCAGTTCGATCATTCGAGCTCGATCACTGCGTTTCCGAAAACGCCAATCACTTCCGTATCCACAACGTGGCTGTTTTGCGCGATATGTTGGTGACCGTGTAAAAAGAGATAAGGCTTGGTTCTCTCAACATGCTTGTTGAAAGCGCTAAAGCCCTGATGCGTTTCGGTATCTTGTTCATGAACACCGGCTGGTGAATTGTGCGCAAAAAAGATATCGACGGTTGGAAACTCATCCATCAACAGGTCGGCTTCTTCATGTGAATAAAGATGGTGCCCTTGTTCTTTACATTTCCAGCTGCCCTCTAAACCTCCGAACGTCCATTTGCCATACTTCACCGCTCTTCGATGCATGTTGATGAAATGCGGCGGGAAATCAGCATTGGAATCGCAGTCTCCTTTGAGCGCGAATACTTTTTGAGCCTTGGTTTGTTTAGCGACTTCGAGAATGGTGTTGTCCCAGAGATTGCCCAAAGACACAACGATATCGGTCGAATCGGGGAGTCCCTCGAGGGCTTTGATATTGTCGTCAGCGATGGCTACAATGCGCATGGGATTTACCGGGATGCTATCGGGTAGCAAGGTTATCTGTCACGTTAAAAATCAGGGTTTTGGGGAGTCGTCCGGCAGGAGAGACGGCCCCGAATGAACAGAGTTTGTACGATGAATCAACCCTGTTGTTTCATATTTCGGCTATCTTCCGGTTCCGCTTCGCGAGAATCTTCAGACCGCTGGCGAGCCAGCTTACCGCCCTGTTTATCTGTGAATGTAATGGTTTAGAGGGGGGTTACGGGTTTTTATCCGCCGCAACCATTTCTGAAAACAGCGTTTTGAGGCGATCGGTCACACCGTCTTCAGGGCGCGGGACTTCCTGACCATCAACGCTTTCAATCGGTTGGATATCCCGCAAGGTCGATGTGAGAAAAGCTTCGTCAGCCCCCTTCAAATTAGTGATTGTGAAATCCTGTTCTGCGCATTTGATCTTATTTTCATGGGCGAGTTTGATCGTCAACGCACGAGTAACACCGGGCAGGCAACCGGCTTCGAACGGAGGCGTGATGAGTTTTCCGCCGATGACAGCAAAGACGTTGGTGCGCGAACCCTCGCAAAGATTGCCGGCGGTGTTGGCAAAAATGGCTTCGTCAGCTCCGGCCTCGGCCATCAGTTTCTGGGCAACGACGTTTTCGCCGTAGCTCGTCGTTTTTAGGTTCACCAATGCTCCGTTTTCGTTTCGGGTAAAAGGCGCGGTAATCACCGTAGCGTGAGGTGTGTAGGTAGGGGGCTCAAGCGCCGAAATAATCAAGAGCTGCCCGTCTTTTCCTCCGGTAATCGTGAGGCGAACCCGTGCGGATTTGAGTTCATTCGCGTCGAGGACAGACTTCATGATTCGGTTTAATTCCGCTTCATCGGGCGTTGTCAGCCGCATAATCTTGGCGGCATGGGCGAGCCGGTAAAAATGCCGAGTCGTCGCGAACGGTTCGCCGTCAATCGCCTTGAGCGTTTCAAAAATGCCGTGACCGGTTTCGATTCCTGCATCGAAAGGGGAGATGCGGACTTCGCTCGCAGGAACGAGTTTGCCATTGCAAAAGACGATTCGATCGTGCAGTGGGGATGGGGTTGAGGAATCGCGGGCCATTGTTTTTTTAGAAGAAAAACCTACAAACTCGCGCATTCTTCACTGCTTTCCAAGATCGAAATTCATGTTCGCCGCCGTCATCACCGTTTTCCTGTTCGCGCTTTCAGGCATCAGCAACCAGCGCGTTGCCATGCGGTTGGGCGCGATGCTCGGGAATTTCGTCAGGCTGACCCTCGCAACGATTGTTCTAGGACTGATCGTTCTGGTGTTTTTTCCGGACTCTCTCGCGAAGCCGACGTTTACCTGGTATTTCGTCAGTGGGATCATTGGTTTTGGCCTCGGGGATGTCGCCCTTTTCATCGCCTTGGAGAGAATTGGATCGCGGCTTGCGGTTCTGCTCACCGTGTGTCTAGCGCCGTTGTTTGCGATCGTTTTGGAGTGGTTGTGGCTGGGCAATGCAATCACTGCTCCGGTGTTTGGAGCTACTGCTGCGATTCTGGTCGGGGTTGTATTGGCATTGAAACCCGGTTCGGGAGTTGCTAAATCTCAGCGACGCGGGAATCCGAAAGTCGGGGTGATCGCCGGCGTCATCTCTGGTCTGGGGCAGGGAACCGGCGCCGTGATCAGTCGAAAAGCCGAAGACGTGGAACGCGCGTTTGGAGTTGATGTGAACGGACTGAGTGCTGCCTACCAACGCGTCATGGGTGGGCTTGTCATCGCAATGATCGTAACCGGAATTGTGTGGTTGGTCCGCCGGCGGAATACAACTGCGGCGAAGAAAAAGCTGGATTTGAATCAGGTTGAAATCTCACCCAAAGCGTTGGCCTTCTGGGTGCTGGCATCCGCGATCTGTGGTCCGATTATTGGGGTGAGTTGTTTTCAATGGGCGCTGGAAACGGCCTCGAGCGGAGTTGTTTTAGCCATCGTGGCAATGACTCCGATCGTCATGATGCCACTGGCTGCGATCACTGAAAAAGATCATCCAACGCGCATGGCAATTGCCGGAGCAGTCATCGCCGTCGCCGGAGTCAGTGCGTTGTATTATTTTTCGGCATAGAATCGAAAGATGCGTCCGCAAAAAGGATTTCGAAGCGTCCCGCTGAGCCGCGTGGTCCGAGGAAATAAATCCCACCCCAATCGCTCCGCCGCGAAGCTGAAAGGTAGTTTCGGTATTATTTCGGACCACGCGGCTCGACAGGGACGTCTCTCCCCACCTCGAAGTTTCTTCTGAAATTGGATCGTTTCTGACTTTCTGCGTCCGCGTCTCGAAAGCGATCGGCTGGCGTGAAGCAGGGGCGCTTTGGATTGCCTCCCCAGTTTGGATTGTGGTATTCAAAGATCATGGATCGACGTGACCTTTTGAAATCTTCCGCCCCGCTTGCTCTGGCTGGAACTGCTGCTGTTGCCCCAGTTGCTGTGGCCGCGGCTCAAGCCATTCCAACGGCCAAAACGCTGACCGCCGAGCTGAATCCCGTGATTCAACGCTGTCGCGATGCAGCTTTAAAAATCCTGAAGCCGTCTCAAAAGCAGATTGAACATGGTCTCGAGCTTCACGCCGATTCCATTGTGTTCGATGCCTACAGCTTTGCACCGCGAGCGGCGATCGATGGTGAGGCGTTCAAAAATGCGGCGCTGGCAGGTGCTTCCGATATCGAATTGGCTGACATGAATGAAGACATGTCGATGACCCGAATGGTCACTGATGAAGCTGAGCGCCGCGAATTCGAATCCGCATTCCGCGCTTCCGGCGTGACCAGTATTTTTCAAAACGCCGGGCAGGAGGGGCAGGATCCGATGGTGCTGTTGAAGCGGCTGTCGCGTTTCACTTTCGCAACCGATATGATGCCTGGGTTTCTCGCCAAAGCCGCCACGCCCGATGGCGTTGAAGCCGCGAAGAAAGCCGGTAAGCATTGTCTCTATCTCACTGGCAATGGCGTTCCGTTGACGCAGCAATGGGTTTCGATTCCCGATGAACTCCGCTACGTTCGCGTCTTTTATCAGCTCGGGATTCGTATGATGCACCTGACTTATCAGCGGCGTAATATGATCGGTGATGGTTGTGGCGAGACTGCCAACGCAGGCCTGAGCGACTTTGGACGAGCTGCTGTCCGCGAAATGAATCGGGTTGGCGTGATTCCAGACTGCGCGCATTCCGGCTGGCAAACCAGTCTGGAAGCCGCGCAAATTTCTGAAAAACCCTGCGTGGCGAGTCATTCCATCGTCGGCGAAATCTATCCACATATCCGCAGCAAACCGGATAATGTCATCAAAGCCATTGCCGACACCAATGGCTTCATCGGCATTTGCTGCATCGCGAGATACTTGCGCGGGGCAGGGGATATTAGCGCCTTTCTCGATCACATCGACTATGTGGCGAAGAAATTCGGCATCGATCACGTCGCGATCGGAACCGACGTGGCCTACTCATCGCGCAACATGACCGCCGAGCGCAAAAAATCTGCTCTGGCCGGTTTGCGAGGCAAGAAGCGTGCGCCGTTCCGCAGTTTGTGGCCCAAAGACGATTTTGTCACGACCGCCGCAATGTCTGACAGCATTGCCTGGACCAACTGGCCGCTATTCACCGTCGGGCTCGTCCAACGCGGGTATTCCGACCCAGATATTAAGAAAATCATCGGTGGCAATGTCATGCGTGTGGCCCGTGAATCGATGGTCGATCAAGCGGCGGGCGTGTGAGTTTTTTAGCCGCAAAAAGGCTCAAAAGGTCGCAAAAAACGGGAACAAGTGGGATCGAATTTCTACGATCGAACAGGGTATGTTCATCGAACCAACCCTATTGGATCGTAGAATCCCGCAGTGGTAACATCGGACCTGAGACTTCAAATATGAGCTTGCTCGATAAACGCGAGATCGTTTTAATCGCTCTATCATACGACCCCTCACAAAGAAGCGCTTCAGAGCGCTGTTGTCACTGGCTCGAATTGCATTCGCGCTCATGCCCATTTCGATTTTGGTGATTTGGGGATACTCGTGTGCCTACAGCATATTCGGGACTGGCGTTTTCAACCACCAGGCTATGGGCTATGGGCTATGGGCTTGAACCGGGTGCTGTGATGCTCGGGTTTTCTCACCGCATGGCAGTCTCGAAATTTCAGGGGCTTACTTTTAAAACCCGAAAGCTTCAACCGCTGACGAAATATTCATTTCTCTTGAAGGAATCTCTCACCCAATGGAAATCGACTCGCCGGAGATTACGGCTCTCTAATCGCGATTCGATTCCGCTGGGATATTTCCTGATTGCATCCCTCGTCGTCGTGGCGGTATTCGAGGGGGGGCGTTGGTGGCGGGTGAAAAGGCTGAACGAAACTAGATTTCCCTAGCGTTCCAGTTTTTGAGGTCCAGGAATCGACTTCTATTTAGGATCGATCGAAGTCGGTTGGATCAAAAATCACCACTGGTAACCCACCTTCGCGCTGCCGAAGTGGCCGCTGGCGTTGTTCCGACCGAACATGCCCTAATAACCAAGCTGAAAATTGATTCAGGCGGAACTGGTGTCGCTATTGGATTCGAAACCAAAGAAAAGCGCGTGAACATCGAAATGCCAGCGCGCGCTCAGTTCTTGAAGGACCAAGGGTTCAATTTCACAAAATACGGCCCATTAGAAAGTGAACTTGCCACCGATAATGACGCTGTCGGTTTCTACATCGGAATCGCTGACCTGGGTAATAGCGATTAGCGGGACAAAAGAGGTATTGCGAACGTATTCAATTCCCAGCGACAGGCGATCAGTGATTTCCGTTTCGAGACCAACCGCAATTTGTCTTAACTCCTCGTATTCAGTTCCATCCTGGCCCTGTGTATTGATTCCATACACAAAAGAAAACCGGGTCGGCTTGTCGAAAATTCTAAAATCATAGGCGAGTTGTCCGGTTAAAGATGACACCCGGGTATCTGTTGCGGGCCATGAATTGGCGGTCGCGGTGTATTCGCCACCGAATGAGAACTGACGCCACATCAACTCAGCATTCACATCCCAGGCACCGTTTGCAATCGTTTCCGCGCTGTTGGCGACAGAATTCGTGAAAGAACCACCGGGATGATTGGGGATACTCCGGTTGTAGATGGTGCTGTTGAGCCAGCCGCCACCCACTTTCAATTCGATTTCCTCACTCACATCAAAACGATAGCTGCCGTTGAGCGCGAAATTATCAAACTGCCCGCTGCCTTCTGAGTCAGCCACGCGGAGGTGTCTGCCTCCGGGGATCGCTGTTGCGACCAGGTTGAGGCCTTCCAGACCGCTCGGTGCAAAGCCGAGTGCAACTACCGGGTTATCGGAGTCGACTCGAAAAGAGTGATTGTTCACCGTATGGGTAAACGGACTGTAGGAATCCATGCTACCGAAATCAACGGTGTTGCGGCCAAAATACGCGTAAACCGGAAATTCATCCAAATTGCCGACCAATACGATTGCTTTGCGGAGTTGATATTGGTCCTGGCCCAGAAATTCGATGTCAGAAAATTCTCCCTGACCGAAAAGCGTTACCCAATTTCCCACGCGGCCGGTTAAAGCCACTGCGGCATTGTTGAGAATCCATCGGCTCGCCTGGCTGTCGACGCTCCCGTGTTGATCCGGGAATCGCGAAAGAATCGGGAATTTTCCCGGCACATTGGTCTCTTCGTGCATCCAGGTTCCCCAGGCAGCACCCGAAACGGTAAGCGTGTTGGCTTTGAGTCCGCCTGCCTGACTCGTTTTTAAAATGAGGTATGGCTTTTCTGTGACGTTCTGCTGCCAGTTTACCAATTCCTTCGCATAGGAGGAATTGATCGCCAAAGGACCGAAGGAGATGATTTGGTCGTTCTCAAGAAGAGTGTCGTTGGTGACGACTTCTTTGCCTTCCGGGCCGGCATAGCAGATTCCGGTAACGGCCAGAGACAGCGCAGCGTTGAAAATCAGATTTTTTTTCATCAGGTTTTTGTATAGTGGCTGTGGCTTTCGGTATCGCCATAAGCGGTGCGGCCGACCAGAGTGTTTCGGGAAATGTCGTTATCGAAATCCCCATCATCACTAAACGTAATCGAAAGCCTTTTTTTTTATTAAAAAGAAGCTCGGAAACCCGTTAAGAGGAAATACCCGTATTCTTATAGTTTTTTTCTCACGCGATCAAGCCAGAGTCTTTGAACACCTAAAACTGATCGAACAGGGTTCGTTCGATGAATCGACCCTGTCAGACCTTTCGCACAAAATTTCATTGCGAATGATGGGCTGAAAGCCCAACCGCGCAAAGCATGGGGCTCGAGCGGCCTGAAAGGTCGCCAGCGAATTCCCGATTCCATGTGTGCGATCGACCCTTCAGGCCGGACACGTCGGGTGGATTCATTCCCGGCCTTGAAGGACCGGGCTGCGTGCGGTCGGGCCTTCAGCCCGCAAATGCTCTGATTTTTTTGTGCAAGATGTCTGACCCTGTTGGTTCGACGCGACGCCACTCATCCCTTCATAATCTCATCGAGATTGTCGCGGAACTGCTTGAGGCGATCGTAATCAATTCCCGGAGGGCGGTTTTCGAGAAGCCAATCGAGGTCTTCTTCGGCGCCGGTTCGATCCTTTTCCTGAATGCGAAGGATGGCGCGCTGAAATCGCTCTTGCCCGGATTCGGGATCGAGCGCGACAATGAGATCGATGTAAGCAATCGCTGCGGTGGGATTCTGGTTCACCTCGACTTCGATGTTGATGAGGTTTCGCAACATCCGAATGACAATGTCGCGGGACTTGGCGGGTTCGAAAAGCTCGTCGGGAGCGCGGGTCATCTTCTGCATCTCTTCTTTTTCGGTCGTCTTACCGCCGTCAAAAACATCGATGAGTTGAAGCTGGGCTTCGTCGTCTTCGTCTTTGGAGTAATGGCCAACCATGAAATGCCCGGGAATGGGAACGCCTTTGACGCCTGATATGCCGAGACGCTTCGCCAATTCGATGAAAACAACGCTCAGGGTGATAGGGAGGCCTTCGCGGTATTCGATGACGTGGTCGAGATAGCTGTTTTTGTGAATGTAATACTGATCGCCGCGCGCTCCGTGGAAGCCGCTTTCTTCGAAGAGAAATTTCCGAAGTCCGTCGACTTTCTCGCGATCGGTTTTCGCCTTCTTGCCAATCGATTTTTTGGCGTCCTCAGCGAGATAGCTCAGCTGGCGATGGAAATAATCGACATCGAGCTCGGGGTTATCGATCCATGCAATTTGAATGCCGGCCGCAAAGAGATTAACCTCGTCTTCATCGAGAATCTTGCGGATGTTTTTAGCAACTCGAGCGACGTGAAGCGAAGACTTCAGCTTTCGGAGTTCTTCAGCGCGGGCTTCCAGTTCCGCGGCCTTTTTGTCGAGCAGGGCGGAACTGATCTCGGTGTCGTCGCTCAGCTTTTTGACAACAGCATCGTTCCGCGCATCGCTGCTGGCGGCAAAGGCGTCGATCGCGGCTCCGAGTTTCGCCATCATCGGTTCGTCGACGGGTTTGATAGCAAGGCCGGTTCCAACGGCGAATTGTTTGAAGTCGGCGGTGGTGCCACGAAATTTGCACAGGCCGACTTTTCCTTTGGCGCCAAGCCCGCCCATGTCATCCAATTCAAGGACTTGCTCGCCATTGATGTATCCGGTGATGGTGTCGCCGGTGAATGAAATACGTAGCCGGTTCCATTCGCCCGGCTTGTAGGTATCGGTATCAAATGTGCTGAGGATCTTCCAACTATTCACGGTGGGACCTTCAAAACGAGTGAGCCGTACCTGGCCGTTCGTGGGATAGAATCCGTAGTGGATATCGTCGCCATTGGATGAGAAAACCAGCCCCGCCGCGCCGGTTTCGTCATCGAGTTTCACTTTAACGGCGAGTTCAAAATCGCCTTCAGGTGAGGTTTCTTCGGAAAGACAGAGCGAGCGACCGCCGAAGCCGGAACCCAGCCCGGTGACTTGAATGGTGCCGCCGTTTTGAGTCCAATTCGCGCCCATGACCGGAGTCCACTCGCGCGGGCTGAGCACGCCGATGGTTTTCCAACTGGCCATCGGCGTGGAGTTGGGTTTTTCGAGGAGCGGCTTCAAATCATTGATCCGAACGGCAAAACCAAGGTTCTCGGTTTGGGTGTGTTTCAGGGTGACCAGCCCCACAACTTCACCATCGAGGTTGACAATGGGGCCGCCGGAATTTCCCTGCTCAATCGGCATGGCGATTTGTAGCATCGGGTAATCCGGGGTTTCGCCGTCGCCGTCGAGAAAGTCCTCCTCCAATTTTCGAATGGCGGAAATCACACCTGAGACGACTGAGAATTTAAGACCACGCGGGGCTCCGAACCCCACAATAATCTGACCCTGAGTAACTTTGTCGGAGTCCGCCATTTTGAGCGGTTTCAGATCCAGATCTTTCGAATCGATTTTAACCACGGCCAAATCATGATGACGATCCCATGCATGAATCGCCGTGGCGTTGCGGGTTTCACCGTTTTGAAATTCGATGGTGACGTCACGGCCCTGACCGACCACGTGCAGATTGGTGGCGATGAGGCCGTCTTTCGAAATGACAAATCCTGCACCGGTTCCAAGTTCCATTCCCCCGCGGCCACGCTGGATAACGGTGACGACGGATTGATTGACCGATTTGGTGAGTTTCGAAATCTGCCCCGGCTCCAGATAAACGGTGCCTTCAGCCAATTCTTCGGCGATTTCCTGTTGGGCTTCGTCGGAAAATGGGTCGACGGCTTTGTCCTGAGCAAGTCCCACGGCGCTGACGGCTACCGCATTCAGGAGAAAAAATTGGATCGATTTTAAAGTCACCACCCGTCAGGCTACATTCAAACCCACCGAATGAAAACGTTTGCCACTGCCATTTTTGCGTCCCTGATTTTTGTAACAAACACGGGGCTTTGCGAAGACAAATCCGGTTTCTGGAAGCAGCACACGATCGATGCCTCTGAGAAAGCATTGGGGAAGCTGGGCGCCGATGGGGTTCGCCTGGCGGATGCCAATGGGGATGGGTTGATGGATGTGGCGACCGGTTGGGAAAATGGCGATGCGATTCGGGTGTGCTTGAATCCGGGGACGGAAAAAGCCAGGGAACTCTGGCCCGGTGTCACCGTGGGGCGCGTTGCAGGCGCTGAAGACGCTGTCTTCGCTGATTTGGATGGCGACGGGCAGCTCGACGTGGTTTCGTGTTGTGAAGGAAAGACCAAAGCGATCTTTGCCCATTGGGCTCCGGCAAAGGCGGACGATTATCTGAAATCCGAGAGCTGGAAAACGACGGAGTTTCCGGGGGCAAAAAAGGCGAAACAAGCCTGGATGTTCTGTCTGCCGTTTGATGTGAATCGAGATGGAGCGATGGATTTGATTGTGGGTTCAAAAGGCGGTGGAGCCGCGGTCAGCTGGCTGCGCAATCCTGGGAAGGAAACCGCTCGCGATCTCTCGACATGGAAGTTGGTCCCGATTTGCAAAGCAGGGTGGATCATGTCGATCGTTGAAACTGATCTGGATGGTGATGGCCAGGCTGATATTGTTTTCTCAGATCGGAAAGGGAACCGCACCGGCGTTTTTTGGCTAAAAACCACAGCAAAAGCTCCGTTTTTCGAGAATGAAGTTCTGCTCGGTGCCTCGGGTGAAGAGGCGATGTTTCTCGATGTGGTTGATTTGAACGATGATGGCCGGCTTGATATTGCTGTGGCGATCCGAAAAGACGTGATCGGTTATTTGTATCAGCCGGAAGCCGGCGCGGAGAATGGGAATTGGAAGCGCACCAGCCAAGCCGCCGGAGTGCCCCAGGATTTATTTGGGGGAAGCAAAGCGGTTCGCGTGGCGGACATCAACCTCGACGGGATGCTGAACATGGTGGTGACCTGTGAAGGTGCGGACAAGAAGCTTTCGGGGGCGTTTTGGTCTACGTTTTACGATGGGGTGCTTGCGGGAGAACTCGCTTACCACAACATCTCCGGCCCTGAGGGGGTGAAATACGATCGGATGGAATTGATCGATCTCGATGGGGACGGGGATCTTGATTTGATGACCTGCGAAGAGCGCTCAAACCTCGGTGTTTTCTGGTATGAAAACCCCACTCGGTGAGATTGGTTAAGACATCTTTATTAAAATTTTCGCCAATCAAGTGATTTTACAGTACACAATCAAGTGGGACGCAAAGCGGTGATACAGCAATGTGCCGTTGCTGCACGTTTGTTAGGATTTATAGTTTTCAAAGCCACCAAAATGGTGATTCTCACCCTATGACTAAATCCGCATTACTGATCGCTATCGCCGCGATGGCAATTTTTACGGTGCCGGCAACGGCTCAGGAAGAAAAGCCCAAGTCTCCCGTGAAATCGGTGAAGATAGCGGAGACGTCAGCTCCGGTGGCGATCGAGAAGAATGTGAATTTTGAGGCGATCGTGAAAGAGGCGGCGGCTGCACCGGTGCAGCGCAATCCGGGGGAAATGATGCTCACAGATATCGAAGGGCGGCAACTGAATGTTGAATTGCTGGCCGCCAATGGTGATATGCTTCGGATTAAGCGGGTGGACGATGCGAAGGAATTTGAAATTCAAATGGCGCAGCTGGACGAGATTTCTCACGACC
>ERZ887942.719-NODE-719-length-25614-cov-6.725302_pt1 | contig 25614 bp, 22 predicted proteins | sample MGYA00521099_ERZ887942 | MGnify/ENA primary metagenome ERZ887942 (study PRJEB32303, sample SAMEA104408605) | aquatic metagenome | biome: Brackish water; feature: Pelagic; material: water | place: Baltic Sea | collected 2014-06-07T06:48:00 | depth 16,251 m ...
TCGACATAAACGATGATGAAATTCGGCCGATCAGCCGCATGGCTTTGCAAGCCGATACAGGTCGCTAAAGTGAGAAAAATGCTGGAAAATTTCATGATACTAAAAAACGAATCGTAAGTTTCTATTTTTCGAATTCGACCTGCACCTCAATAATCCCCACTGCGGTTTCTTCCTGCGGAGTCATATTGATCCGAATCGCGTCGCACTTGGTCGGCGCAGCCGGATGCACCAAATTGAACTGATTCGCCTGCTGATCATATTTGTCAGTGGTATACAACTCGAACGGTTTCCATTCGCCATTTTGCTCGACTTCGAGCGACCATTCTTTGGGGAATTTCACATCAGCCTGCCAGCGATTCATCCAGAAAACTCCGACGCTCCGGATGTTCTGCGTTCTCGCGAAGCGCCCCGTGACCCATTGTTCTTTTCCGGGCTGCCCGCGACTGGTCCATCGAAGCACCTTGTTTCCGCTCGAATTTTTATCCACCTCGCCGTCTCCTATAGCAGTCACCGTGTCTTCGTCAGACGTGTGAGAAGCGGTAATTTCCGTGAAGACACTTTCTTTCGGCAAAGCGAGCGGATCAAAGATCGCCATTTCTTTTTCAGTCGGAAACCAAACCGTCATCGAACTGGCACCGCGATTGTTCCAGGCATAGTAAGGCGTGAGTTGAAGCGGAATTTTCGCCGCCGTCGTTCCATCTTCTTTGATGGCATCCGCATGAACCGTAGATTGAATGAACTTTCCATGCTCAATCTCTTTGACTGCGTTTTTCGACTTGGAAACGTCTGGCGTTGTTGAAAAGAAAAAACGCTGTGTGGCTCCTCCGTTGTCAATCCCCTCGGCGCACATCACAAAAGGCCCACGAGTGAACGCGACCCGCCCTTGGTTCTCTTGAACTTCTTCGTGGCAGGTATTCAATCGGATCGGCATCGGCAAATCCAAATCGATGACGTCACCTGCCTTCCAAACCCGCTCGACGACTGCAAATCCATTTTCCATTTTCGCTCCTTCAACCTTTTCGCCATTCACCGCGAGCGCCCACGCAGCCTCGACAGGCTCAGGGAAATCGTAGAGATCACCTGGAACAAACTGCTCGCCCTGGGCCCACGTTGGAATCCGAACGTGGAGTTTGAAGCTCTTTTCTGAAGCAGGATCTATAGTTACCTTGATCGCACCGTCATTTGGGTAAGCCGTTTCCTGCACAAGTTTCACAGCAGTTTCGCCCATTTTGATTTCGGTCTGATTTTTCGCGTAGAAAGTTAGATATAGATTTTCCTCATCATGCGCGTAGAGCATTCCCGGCACCTGCGGGATGAGACGAGCGATGTTCGAAGGACAACAAGCCGTTCCAAACCAGGGCGCGCGACCGGCTGTTCCGTGATTAAACGGATATTTCCCATCCGCATCGAGCGGGTTCACATAGAAAAATTTATTCCCCTCCAAATTCACCGCCGCGAGCACATTGTTGAGCAACGCCACCTCCGCGATATCGATGTATTTGGCATCTTTTTTCATGAGAAACATCCGGTGATTGAGAAGGACATTTCCGACCGCCGCGCAGGTTTCGTTGAAGGCGTGAGCATTCGGTAATTCATATTTTGGCCCAAACCCTTCGATGCCATGAACCGCACCGAGCCCACCCGTGATGTGCATGCGGGTGTCCGTGATGTTTCCCCAAATCCGATCCAGCGCTTTAGTGTAATCCTCGTCCCCAGTGAGTGTTCCTACATCGGCCATCGCCGCGTAAAGATACGTCGCTCTCACCGCATGCCCTACCGCTTCGCTCTGCTCTTTGACCGGCTTATGCTGCTGCGCGTAAGTTGGCGACATTACGCCTTCGCCACCCGGAACGTAAGTCACTCCGCGGATTTCGAGAAACTTTCGAGCCATATCGAGATAGAGTTGCTTCCCCGTAACACGATACAATTTCACTAACGCCAACTCAGGCTCCTGATGCCCCGGCGCCTGACGAATCGCTTTTCCTGCATTGTATTTCGGATCACCTTCGAAGAACACCTTGTTGATGTGCTGAGCATTTTTTTCAGCAATTTTCAACAACGCGTCCTTCCCCGTCGTTTCAAAATAAGCGACAGCTGCTTCATAGAGATGCCCCATGTTGTAGAGTTCGTGACTGTGCACCACGAACGAATAGGGCCGGTCGCCCATCATGTTCTTTTCCGTGCCGACTTTTGTCGTATGAGACGGATATAGATAGCCATTTGGCTCCTGCGCCTCACCGATCACGGCGATGATTTTATCCATCTTCGCCTCCAGTTCAGGATCGCGCTCGAGCTGAAGCAGATACGCCGCGCCTTCCATCACTTTGTAGAGATCGGAGTCGATAAATCGATGCGCTTTATGATCAATGACCTCTTTTCCTTTCAAGAAATCTCCTGCAGCCTGAAGGTGTTCCACGCCTTTTTCCGTTCTCTCAAAAGCCCACGGAACCAGCGTCTCCCGCTGAGTAATCATTCGCGGTCGCCAAAAATCCGAAGTCATTTCGACCTCATAGTAAGGAACTGGTTTGAGCGGGTAATCAGCTGCTGAGCCAGCCCTTACAGGGAAGATTGTCGCGATGCACGCAAATAGTAACAGGCAGTTTGTTTTCATGATAGCTAATTTTTATTTTTAAGAGTCACTCGGGAGAAGCTTTGAATCACCTTGAGAGTATGGCATAGATGATGAGAACCGTGACAATCAAACATCCGCCAACCAAAGGCGCGTGCTTCCAGGGGGTGAGATCGACTACTTTGGCATCAACCTGCACATATGCTGTTTCCCGCTTCATAAATTGGGCGAGTAGCAGTTGGAGAAATACAAGCACCGCAAAAACCGCACCCATAAAATGATAACCGGAGCCAAAGGTCTTCGTCACGATATCACCGCCGAGGAAGGTTCCCCAAATCATGATCAGCAAACCAGTGACGGCGGTGATAATCGCCGAATTGCCGTCGGCCCATTTGGTGAACATTCCCACGAGAATTATCGCCAGCAGAGGAATGAAATAGACAGCATTCAAACTCTGGAAGAATTCAAAAATCCCCTCCTGTCCATCAAAAACCAGTGGAGCAGCAATCGCAGAAAGCAAAGCGACCACCCCGCTGCAAACTTGACCGGAACGCACAACCTGCTTGTGGCTGGCACTCGGGTTGATGGCCTTTTTGTAGACTCCGAGCGAGAATAAAGTGGCACTGGAGTTCAATACAGAATTAAAAGTAGAGAGGATCGACCCCATCACAACCGCTGCGAAGAATCCGGTAAGTGGCCCGGGAAGGACCAGGCGCACCAGCGATCCATAGACGTTTCCCCCGTCAACCTCCCCCGCGTCATTCAAGAGTGTCGCCTTGAAACCTTCATCCGAATTGGCAATGTAAAAAGCTGCGATTCCCGGAACCACAAGGATTAAGGGGGCGAGAATTTTGAAAAAAGCTGCCAGGAGAACACCTTTCTGTCCTTCTGCTAGATTCTTCGCTCCAAAGGTTCTCTGGATAATTTGTTGATTCGTACACCAATAGAAAAAATTCAGTAAAAGCACCCCGGTAAAAAGAGGTGCCCACCCGTTAATATCCTCGCCTTCGCGACTAATCGAATTGAATGCATCTGGATTGGCTTCACTTATCTTGCTAAACGCTGACAGAAACGATTCATCGCCTCCGACATGACTCAGGGTAAAATAGGTAATCAAAAGTCCACCGATAAGTAGTCCCAACCCGTTGAAGGTATCGGAAACGGCCACGGCACGTAACCCTCCAAAGATCGCGTAACCAGAACCAACGATTGCCACGAAGGCAACAATTACCCAAATTGTGCCAAACTGACTCATCCCGAGCAACTCCGGAAGATTCAGCATCGCTGAAAGTGCTTTTGCCGCACTGTAGAGCACGAAGGGCAGCAATATAAACATATAGGCGACAATAAATACGCCAGTCGTCAAAGCTCGCACACCGGATCCATACCTTTCCTCAAGAAATTGCGGAATGGTGGCAATACCGCTTTTCAAATACCGAGGAAGGAAGAACAAGGCAAGCACCACCAGTGATACTCCGGCGACAACTTCCCATGCCATTACCGAAAGCCCTTCTTTAAACGCTCCGCCGTTGAGCCCGACCAATTGCTCAGTGGACAAATTCGTGAGAAGTAAAGATCCGGCGATGACAAGCCCCGTCAGACTGCGCCCGGCGAGAAAGAACCCTTCTTCAGTATCTGTGCCTTTTCCCCGAGTAATCCACCAAGTCAGCAAAGCGACGGCAGCTGTGAACAAAAGAAATGTAAGAATCGTTGTCATGAATTTATGCGAGCAAAGACGTTATTCCGCAGAAAAGCGGTGAACCATTTTGTGCGAGTATGTTTCGCCAGGACGCAAGATCGCGCTTGGAGCCTTTGGGTTATTTGGAGCATCCGGCCATCCTTCAGTTTCCAAGCAGAGGGCCGTTCTGTGTTCGTAGGTGATCTCGCCTTTACCCGTGACGGTTCCATCAAGGAAATTTCCTCCGTAAAATTGGATTGCCGGTTGATTGGTTAAAATCTCCATCGTACGTCCCGTCTTAGGATCACGCAGTTTGGCAGCACGAGTTAGTTCCCCTTCTTTTTGCCCACTCAAAACCCAGGCGTGGTCGTAGCCTCCACCGAATTTCAGCGCTTCGAACTGATCTCCGACTCGCTCTCCGATCAAATGAGGTTTGGTGAAATCCATTGGTGTACCCGCTACCGGAGCTTTATCACCCGTAGGGATTAACCCTTTATTGGTTGGTAGGTAATGGTCGGCAAACAGAGTCAGCTCATGATCATTAATCGAAGTCTCTGCATCGCCGCTTAGATTCCAATAAGAATGGTGAACCAGATTCAAAACAGTAGGTGCATCGGTTGTCGCTTTAGCCTCCCAAATCAGCTCATTGTTATTATTCAGGGTATAAGTGACCTCCATCGACAAATTCCCAGGATACCCCTCATCTCCATCCTTGCTCGTGTAGGTAAATATTACGCCGCTCGAGTTTTTTTTCTCGAACGTCTCCCCTTTCCAAAGCACCTTGTCGTATCCTTTCAACCCGCCGTGCAAATGGCAGTGAATTCCACCCGGATCATTGTTGGTCGCCAGTTCATACGTTTTTCCATCCAGAGAAAATTTCCCGTCGGCAATCCGATTACCAAACCGGCCCACCGTCGAACCAAAATAAGACGTGTTCGTCAGCCATCCCTCAAGAGTGTCGTATCCGTGAGAGAGGTCCGCGAATTTTCCGTTTCGGTCTGCAGCTTCGATCGATACAAGGATTGCCCCGTACTCCGTTACCTTTACTGTCATCCCCGAAGCATTCGTCAAAACGAAAATCTTCACTTCCTGACCATCCGGCAATTTTCCAAATATAGATTCTTCCGCCTGAGTAACTCCAAACATAAGGGTAGCTGCAATTAGGATTTTAAGGATAGATGTCTTCATTTCGTTGTCGTTTAGTGAATAGAATTAACGGATGCGCCGTCGGCAATTGGGGTGATAAAACAATTGGGTTCCGAGCCAAACTCAGCTCGAAAACGACTTTCCAGATGAGCTTTCAAAGCCTCAGCCGAATCCTCGCGAACGAGAGTTACGGTCGATCCGCCGAAGCCCCCGCCTGTCATCCGCGAACCGACACGGCCATTTTCAAATCCAAATTCATAAGCAGCCTTCACCAACAGATCCAGCTCCCGGCAACTGACTTCGTAATCGTCCCGCAGCGATTCATGACCGGACTTCATGATTTCAGAAACGGATTCTAAATCACCTTTGACCAGTGCGTCTTTCATTGCGGGCACCCGGTTTAATTCAGAGATCACATGCCGTGCGCGGCGGAAAAGCGAGGATCCTAGCTCAGATTCTTTCTTAGACAAATCCTCTCTAGAAACCTCGCGCCAGCCCGGTTTTTCCAAAATCAGTAACGCTTCATCGCAGCTCTCACTACGCTTTCGATATTCCCCATCCCCGAGCGCATGACTGACCCGCGTATCCGAAACAAGCAGTGAAATCCCCGCCGGAATTTTCACTGGGGAAATTGAGGCATCCGAGCAATCGACCATCAGCGCATGATCCTTTTGGCCAAAGCCAACCGCGATCTGATCCATGATCCCACACGGCACCCCTGCAAATTCGTGCTCAGCCGCACGGCATAATTCAGCTCGCCGAGTCGGATCAACCTTCACACCAGCAACTGTTTCCACGGCAAAGGCTGTCGCCGTTTCCAAAGCCGCACTACTGCTCAATCCAGCGCCCACGGGAAGATCAGCCGTAATAACCGCATCAAATCCCCTCACCTCGATACCTTCCCGTCGATACATCTCAACAACGCCGCCGATATAATTCATCCAATAATCAGCACCTTTAAAAGGCTTCAGATCCTGCCATCCGAAGCTCCCTGATTTCCCGTCACTCCAAACAGTAATCCGCTCCGTCCCATTTTCCCGAACCGCCATTCTTACGTATCGATCGATCGCCGCCGGCATCACCAATCCATTGAGATAATCGATATGTTCCCCAATCAGATTGATACGCCCCGGCGCCTGAACCAGCCATTCGGGCTTGCACCCAAAGCGTTCGGCAAATAATTCAACTGTCTCAGAGTTCGACATTTTCATTTCGAACATCACTCTTTTTTCTTTTATGAAAAGCACTCTGCTTTTAGAAAACAGATGTAGTTTTGTAGAAATCGGACGAATCAAAATTTGAAAACACACAGCCAGTCACTCAATCATTCCAACCGGAAACGCATCGCGTTGATTGTCGAAACCTCCCTCAGCTCTGGGCGGGAAATTCTTCGCGGCGTCGCCAAATACGCCCACCAAATCAACAACTGGGAGATCTTCCATGCCCCGCACGCCCTCGGAGATAACCTACCCAACTGGCTGAACGACTGGCAGGGTGACGGCATTATCGCTCGAATTGAAAGCTCCGAAAAACTCTCAGCCTTACAAAAATTCAATATTCCAGTCGTCGACGTTCTCGGCTTGGTTCTCAATTCGGACTTTCCCCTCGTCCATGTCGATGATGCCGCCATCGCCAAAGCAGTGGCCGATCATTTTCTAAGGCGAGACTTCAGACATTTCGGATTTTACGGATTTGTTGGAGAAAACTGGTCCGAAAGACGCCGCGAAGCCTTCCGGGAGAATTGCAGTGACGCCCAATCATTTCATGACTACTCCACCTCACGGAATACTGATGAGAGCACCGCACAAGCCCGAGCGTCGCTCGAAGCCTGGATCACATCTCTCCCTCGCCCCATCGGAATCATGGTTTGCACCGACCAATGCGGGCTTGCCGTGTTAGAGGCCTGTCGCTCTCTGAAAGTCCCTGTTCCTGAACAAATCGCCGTCGTCGGCGTCGACAACGATTTGCCGCTTTGCGAAATCGGATCTCCCGCTTTAACCAGCATTCGAGCCGGACATTTCCCCGTTGGATATAAAGCCGCCAAGTTGCTCGATTCAATCATAGGCGGTGGCGGTGGCGAACCACCACCGAATCGAATCCTCGTTCCTCCAACGGGAATCGTGACCCGGGGATCTTCAGACACCCATGCGATCAACGACTCAGCGGTCGCCGTCAGTGTGAATTTCATTCATCAAAATTTGGCAAACCCACTTTCAAACGATCTCATCGCTCGATCGGCCGGAGTCTCCAGAACCACTTTTCAGAAGCGGTTTCTCAACGAAATGGGAGTCACCATCCGCGATTACCTCATCAAACAACGCCTGGCCCGCGCCCGGAAATTGATCACCGAATCCGATTTCACCCTTGCTGACATCGCCGAACGCTGTGGCTTTAAACATCAGGAATACCTCGGCTCCGTGTTCAAAGCTCATTTTGGAATCACGCCCGGAGGACTCCGGAAGAAAAATCTAAAAAAAGACGGGTAATGAGCGTTAACCGAGTGGGCTTCGAGTTCCGTTTCTGACAGGAGAAACAGACGCGGAGCCTCACAAAGACCTCTATTGGCGGCTGGGATCGAGAACTGCATATCGCCTCGGCGACTGGAAACTCCTGAAAAACCCAGCTCGAAACACGAATAAAGAGTGGCAGCTCTATAATTTGGCGGAAGACATTTCTGAATCAAAAGATCTCGCGGCTGAAAAGCCCGAAAAGCTATCGGAAATGCTAACCGCATGGGAAAAGATCAACTCGCAAATGATTGACTCGGTCTGGTCTCCACGTCGCTGAAACGTCGATGCAGAGTCGCTTTAACAAGGCACTTGTCGTCTCGAAAAAACCGCATACCGTCCCCGCATGTCTCTTCCCGTGTCCGGAACTCAACCCACGATCAACAGCCTCTGCGCAGGTCTTGATCTTCCGGAAAGTGTTTTGAATTTCACGGATGTTCCGGGCGGCGAAGTGGTATTTGGCAGCGGAACCTTGCTGCAAATCGGAGCGAAAGCAGCGGCCCATGGAGGAACGCGGGTGCTGATCGTGTCCGATAACGGGATTCTCGCAACGGGTCATCCTGAACGGGCGGCGGAATCGATTCGCGAAGCCGGCCTGGACGTTAAAATTTTCTCCGAAGTCCACGAAAACCCCGAAACAACGGATGTTTATCGCTGTGTAGAAGTTGCCAAAGAATTTGGTGCGGATTTTCTGGTCGGGCTCGGCGGTGGTTCATCGATGGATACCGCGAAAGGCGCGAATTTCATCCTGACAAACGGCGGAAAAATGCGGGACTATTGGGGCGTCGGAAAAGCTGAAAAGCCCATGCTGCAAATGATTGCCGTTCCGACGACTTCAGGAACGGGCAGCGAATGCCAGAGTTTTGCCCTGATTGCTGATTCCGAAACCCACGCCAAAATGGCCTGCGGCGACAAAAAAGCGGCAGCAGTGGTCGCAATTTTAGATCCGGAATTGACGCTGACTCAACCCCGATCCGTAACGGTTCACACGGGGATCGATGCAATTTCGCATTCGCTGGAAACCGCCGTTTGCCGAAAACGAACGCCGACTTCAGTGGCTTATTCAAAAGCAGCCTGGAAGCTTTTGAACGAGGGATTTGAGCGCGTGTTGGAGAAACCGGATTGTATTCAGGCCCGTGCACAAATGCTGCTCGGATCGGCTTTTGCAGGGACAGCGATCGAAAACTCAATGCTGGGAATTGCTCATTCCTGTGCAAATCCGCTGACGGCAAATTTTGGAACCGTTCACGGTCAAGCGGTTGGCGTGATGCTGCCCCACACGATCCGTTTTAATCGCCAGGATGCAGAATCTGCCGCCATTTACGAGGAGTTCGGCGGATCCGAATTGGATGCACGAATCGAGGAATTGCTGAGTCTCGCTGGGATGAAGACAGATATTTCTTCACTCGGGGTTACCGCAGATAAAATTGAACAGCTCGGCGAAGAAGCAGCTACACAATGGACAGCGCAATTCAATCCTGTCGAAGTGACGGCTGCAGATTTGGCGGAAATTTACCGCAAGGCCCTTTAAATTGATTTTTGGTAATGTTTCTCCGAACCGTTAGTCTTATAAAGCGACATCTGCTTTGTAATGGTGAATAATCCCGTATCGAAAGATACTTTCACCAACATGAAAGAGAACGAAATCAGCACAAGTATTAATATGAGCTCAGAAGCGAAAACACACTCGCCGGGCACTGCTGCAGTGCTCAGCGCCATCCTCCCGGGAATTGGCCAGGTCTATAATGGTCACTTTATTTGGGCCATCATTTGGTTCATCATCACTCCCGGACTCTGGATCGGTAGCGGCGGTTTTATTGGATGGATTTTCCACATTTTGTCTGCCATTCAGGCGTACAGACAGGCGAAGCGTAAGCACGAGTTACGATAACGGGGATTCCTGCCCTGTGTTCATCGTCGGTTGAATTTTCGCCTACAACAGACACATTGGCGGATTTTCACCACGATCTATGGACATCAGGAAAATTGCCAATCTCGCCCGTCTCGAATTGACCGATGACGAGGCTGCGCGCTACGAACCGCAGCTCGAGCAGATTCTGCACCATGTCGAGCAGCTGAAGAAGGTCAACATCGAAGGTATTGAGCCTACGGCGCATGCGACTCCCATCTTTGACGTGATCCGCGAAGATGTCACTCACGGTGAAAGTTTCACGCAGGAAGAGGCGTTAGCGAACGCCCCTGCCGTCGTGCAAGGGCAGATAAAAATGCCGAAGGTGGTCGAATAAAACCCGCGTGTAGCTCTCAACTTTTTTCCGATGAATCCGGCAGAACTTTCTATTTCTCAACTCCGTGCGGCGTATCAAAGCGGCGATCTGAATCCCGCTGACGCAATCAATTCTCTCACAGAGGCGATTGTTGCAAAAGACGACGCGATCGGTGGCTACCTTTCCTATGATACGGAAACGGCACTGGCCGAAGCTGCTGCGGCAGACATTTCGTTGCCCCTGGGTGGAGTTCCCATTGCGATCAAGGATTTGATCAACGTGAAAGGCCACCCAGCTTCGTGTGCTTCAAAAATTTTAGACGGGAAATACACCGCTCCCTATGACGCGACAGTGATTCGGAAACTCCGCGAAGCAGGAGCCATTCCTTTTGGTCGCGCAAACATGGATGAATTTGCGATGGGTTCTTCGAATGAGAACTCGGGCATCAAGCCCTGCAAAAACCCACACGATTTGAATCGGATTCCAGGAGGATCGTCCGGTGGATCCGCTGCCGTTGTTGCAGCCAATACGGCGATCGCCGCGCTGGGATCGGATACAGGCGGCTCGATTCGCCAACCTGCGAGCCACTGTGGGGTTGTTGGATTAAAGCCAACCTACGGAAGGGTTTCACGTTACGGATTGGTCGCATTTGCGTCGTCGCTTGATCAAATCGGGCCGCTCACAAAATCAGTCGAAGACGCCGCGCTGTTGCTGGAAGTCATTGCTGGTTCTGATGCCAAAGATTCAACCTGCCTCGACGAACCGGTGCCAAAATATTCCGAGTTTGTGGGTCAGGATATCAAAGGACTCAAAGTCGGATTGCCGAAGGAGTATTTTGCAGAAGGTCTCCATCCCCTCGTAAAAGAGCGCGTTGAAAAAGCAATTCAATACCTCGAATCGCAGGGTGCTGAGACGGTAGAGATTTCACTGCCGAACACGGAGCACGCTGTTGCGACGTATTACATTATTGCTACTGCGGAAGCCTCCGCAAACCTCGCTCGATTTGATGGGGTTCGCTATGGTCATCGCACGAGCGAATCACCGCAGGATCCCGAAGACAACAAACTGATTTATCATTACAAACACTCGCGCGCCGAGGGATTTGGTGACGAAGTGAAGCGCCGGATTCTTCTTGGAACTTACGTGCTGAGCTCCGGTTACGCTGATGAGTATTACAAGCGAGCTCAAAAAGTGCGGACGTTGATTCGTGATGATTTCAGCAATGCATTTGAGCAAGTCGATGTCATCGCCTCCCCTGTCGCGCCAACTCCGGCCTTCAAGGTCGGGGAAAAATCAACCGATCCACTGGCGATGTATTTGGCCGATATCTATACGATCTCGACGAACCTCGCCGGCATTTGCGGAATCAGCGTTCCCTGCGGAACCGTGTCCGAAGACGGCAGTGATCTTCCCGTTGGGCTCCAGCTTCTCGGCAAGCCGCTTGGCGAAGCCGATATTCTAAAGGTAGGCGCAGTGGTTGAAGCTGGTCAAAAAAGCTAACCACTAAACCATCGGCTTTTTCACCACCTCACAGGGAAATCTCCGACCGCGCACATCAATTTCGAGTTGAGTCCCGATTTTGGTGAGCCCAACGGGGACATAAGTCAAACCTATTCCTTTTCCAAGCGTTGGCGATAATCCACCGCTTGTCAGCTCGCTGATTTGTTCGCCTGTTGCCGGATCGGCTACACCGTATCCATGACGAGGCGGCGGCGCTTTTCCGATGACCTGGATCGCTACAAGCCGTTGCGAAAGCCCTTCCGTTTTCTGTTTTTTCAAAACATCGCTGCCGGTGAATTCGCAGCCTTTTTCCAGCTTCACAAAAAATCCCAGTCCTGCTTCAAGAGGAGAATGATCAGGGTCCAGATCAGAACCGTTCAGGGGATAACATTTCTCAAGACGTAACGAATCCCTTGATCCCAGACCACACGGCTTTGCTCCGGCGGATACAAAAGCATCCCACCATTTTCCTATCTCCGCGTTAGGCGCGAAAAATTCGAAACCGTCTTCGCCGGTATAACCAGTTCGACACGCGATAATTCTTCCGTTCTCAAGACGGACAATTCCATTTCGTGGCGGCAACGCTCCCCATTCCGCAGTCACTTTTTCCCAGGCAGATTCCGCGGCAGGGCCTTGAATTGCAAACGCGCCGAAATCATCGCTGTAATTTTTCAGTTCAATTCCTTCCGTCAAATTCTGCGTTAACCAGGCGACGTCCTCATCAATTTTCGATGCATTCACGACCAGAAAAAATCGATCCGCAGCTTCGCGATAAAGAATCAGATCATCGATCACCCCGCCACCTTCATTCAACATGAGCGTGTATTGGCCCCCGTTGTCCTCAAGCGCGGAAACGTCGTTGGTCAGCAACCCATTGAGCCATTTTTCAGAATCGACGCCCGAAATTTCAACCTGACCCATGTGTGAGATGTCAAAAATGCCCAACGAATTTCGAACGGCGTTGTGCTCCGCGACGATGCCTTCATATTGAATTGGCATCTCCCAACCCGCAAACGGCAGCATTCGCGCCCCGAGTTCGCGGTGACGTGAGTCGAGAGGCGAAATTTGGATATCAGTCAGATCGGCCATGGCTTTACCAATGCCACGCGCCTCCCCAGTCTTCAACGCCCAAAGCAATGTGATGACACACAATCGAGTCTCCCTCCATCCGAAAACTCGTGCTACGATTGAGGTATGAAATGGTTTTCACTCGCATCACTTTTTGTATTTCTCTCCGCTCTCAGCAATGCGGCGACCTTCGTTTATGTTTCAGAGAGCAAAGACAAAAAAATCGCCGTGTTCTCGCTCGATGAAAAAAATGGCGACCTGACACGCGTTGGCGAAATCGAAATGAACGGAGCTCCCGGCTGCCTTGCCCTTTCTCCTGACCGGAAAAAAATCTATGCTTCAGTTCGATCCGTCCCTGAATATGCAACGCTTGAAATCGATCCTAAAACGGGACTCTTAAAAAGCCTCGCCGTCGCTCCAGCGGCGGGCAGTGCCGCTTACATTTATCCTGACAAAACCGGGAAATGGCTGCTGGCGGCCAGTTACGGGGAAGGCAATATCAGCGTCAGTAAAATCGTTGATGGAACGGTAACCGGCGAGCCGATTCAGATTATCGAAACGGGAAAGAAAGCCCACTGCATCCAGACTGACCCTGCCAATAAATTCGTCTTCACGCCACATGCCGGCGAGCTGAACAAAGTTGAGCAACACAAATTCGATGCCACCACCGGAAAATTGGAATCGAATGAACCATCCCACCTCGAGGGAGCCGAAGGTGCGGGTCCGCGTCACATGCAATTTCACCCCAATCAGAAATGGGCCTATCTGGTTAATGAACAGGATAAAAGCGTGACGCACTGTGATTACGATTCAGCAACGGGACTTCTCACCAAACGCAAGACACTTTCAACTCATCCCGAAGGCTGGGATCAAAAAGGCTCCTGCGCCGATATTGAAATCAGTGGCGATGGAAAATTTGTCTACGCCTCGAATCGGGGCCATAACAGCATCGCAGGGTTTTCGATCGATCAAGAAACCGGAAAACTTACCGCACTTGGACAAACGCCAACGGCTGACACACCCCGCTCCTTCAATCTGATCGAAGATGGTGAAACCATTGCGATTAGAGCCGGACAAGCGCGGCATTCGAAAAACGCCGAAACATTTATGGTGGCCGCCGGTCAGAAAGGAAGCGAACTCGTTGTCTATCGACGCGACGTAAAAACGGGCGCGCTCACAAAACTAAAAACCTATCCGTGCGGCCAGAGTCCGGCCTGGGTAATGGGTGTGAAAATGTAATTTCTCACTGCGCTTTTTCGGCCAAACGCCACTTCAGCCAACCGAAGATTTCGGCTCCAATTTCGTTGTATCCAGCTTCGTTTGGATGAACGCCATTGTTATGCGGATAGCCGGCAATAGGATCAATCCCGACTGACGTGGGCACGACAAAAATGTTCTCTGCCTCCCGATTTCCAAAGTGGTCGAGCTGCCGCTTCACCAATTCGAATTGAATCCGACGCCAGCCCCAGCGTGTGTATCTATCTTTGTAATTCGCGTAAAAAGCACCGTCTCGATCATTCGCCGCTGGCGTCAGACAGATCCCAATTTCCGTTTCCGGCGACGCTTTCCGAAATGCCGCAAGCAGGGTTTCTGCCTCGGAGATCATGGCATCAATTTTTGCAGTGATCGCCTCAGGATTATCCGGATCGGCGTGAAAGCAGTCGTTGATTCCGAGGAGAAACGTCGCGAAATCTGGCTTTCGCCCATCGCAGTTCTGTTCGATATATTTGTGAACATCCAATGAGGGTTCGCCATCTTTCAAAACCAAAAACGGGCTACTGCCCAATTTCCCGACTTGAGGTTCTTTCGGCTCCCAGCGGGTATTGAATCGATTCCAAGTCCAGCCCCCGTAGCCTTCGTGAAACACATTTTCAGCAGCACTCTTTGGTTGATGGGTTCCGAGCATTTTCAGTTCCGGATTGTCTTTTCGGGAAAAAAGGCGCGATATTTCATTCGGATATTTGGATGCATTGGTCAGGCTGTCTCCAACGATTAGCAGCTCGATTTTTCGACCAGAACCGGCACTTTTTGGCACTACTCGAATGGTTGTAGATTCTTCAGTTCCGTTCGATTTCAGCTTCAAAAGGTGATCCCCCACCTGATTGTCCGTCGCGGTTAAGGTCCACCTTTCGTTATCAATCACCTCACCGATTTTGCACTCGCATGAAAACGAAATCGAAGATTCAGGCTCAATCAACGCCGCGTTTCGAAAGACGATACTTACGGGCACACCTGGCACAGCATAAATCACTTTCGGCAAAACCAGCTCAGCAGCCGGAAGGTGGGTGATCGCGAGAAATGCGAAAGTGAATGCCAATCGAATCATACTACGAACCAACCCTTTTGATTCGTCGAATCAACCCTGCTTGATCGTGGAGCGATTTCGATCCAACAGGGTCTGTTCGATAAACATACCCTATCGCTTCGTGACCAGCGATTTGATCGAAAGGTTCTCGCGCGCCGTCTTCTTCACAAAGCCCACATGCGTTCCGTTCGCAAACTGGCCAAACAACTCGATTTGAGATTCGTGAGCTTCCAGAGCCTCCAATCGCGTGTTGAAATGATGCGAGAAATCGAATTTCAAATGAGCTGGATCAGCTGAGTTGTTGATTTCCGGAATGGTTGGATCTTTTTTCTCGGCTTGAAAAGTAAGAACGTTTCTGCCTTTGGCGGCACGCATCACCGCTGAATGCAGAAGGAGGTGAGCGGGGTGCCAATACTCTCCCCAGCTGCCATGTGTGAGAATTAAATCCGTATCAAATTTACGGAAATAATGTAACAACTGAGCCGTAAGTTCCCTTTTCGACACGTTAGGTGGATAGGTCCTAAATTCATCACCCACTGGGTCTTTGTGATCGAGGAAACTGAGTCGGGAGACGCCCAGAATATTGCACGCCTTGTGCATTTCCGTTTCTCGCCTAACTCCAAGTTCAGTGCGTGACATTCCACGGGGAAGGGGTCCGCCCTCTCCTCGAGTCATGCACAATACACGAACCTCAACGTCCGGTTTTTCGGCAAGTTCGCAAATGATTCCCGAGCAAAAAACTTCGTCATCCGGATGGGCGACAACAACGATGACCCGCTGATGAGAGATTTCGTCGAGGCTCCGTTCGCGAACATCGTTGCTCTTAAATCTGTTGGTTAGGATTGACCAACGCCGATTGTAAAAAACAGGATCAGAAAGGCGCTGAGCTATTTTACGAATCGGGATTCCCGTTTTTTTTCAGCTACTTTTGGAGCTGCGATCTGCGAGCCCACCAATTGGCGAAGTTCGCTGGAAAACGCCGTCGGACCAAATCGATGAACGGATGTTTTAAGATGCTTCCGAAACGTCTCTGCCTGCTCAGGATTCTCGATCAGTTTCAGAATCTTTTCGACTGCTTGATCAACTGATTCGTATGGCAGCTTCTCAGACTCAACGATTTCACACGTGCCACCCGTTTTCGGAACCACCGGAAGACAACCGAGCGACGCCATTTCGGCAACGGCGATTCCAAATACTTCAATGCGGCAGGCATGAATTGCGAACTGCTGTTCGGCGAGCAGATTTTGCTTTGCGTCCGCCGTGAGAAAACCCGCGGGGGTAATCCACTGACTGTTTTTCGCTATCAGCTTTTCGATTTTCTGGCTGTAATCGGATTCGTCGAGCTTTCCGATAAGTGTGAGCCTCACATCATGTCCGTGAGCGTCACGAACCCGGTTCAAAATCTCGATGATTTTTTCGATCTCTTTTTCAGGAGAAACACGACCAAGACAAACAAATGAGAGCGGTCGTTTTTCGACTTCAGGAATCAAATCAGGCAACAGGACCGGCGGATAGAGAATAGGAGACTCAGAAAATCCAAACCCGCTAATGAGCTGCTCTTCGCCAATCCTTCGCGTTTCCGCGTGGCCTTACACCGCTGGAACTGGCTGCGGATCCGCTCCGGTCACATCATACTGACCGGCAGATTTACTGGCGATGACGCCATCAATCTGACCCAACCATTCCGCAAAATGGACGCTCGCCTTGTGGGCTTTGATCGCCTCTTTATTCTCATAAAGTTCGTAGATCGCAAATTTCAACGGATCCTCAAGATGACGTGACCATTCCCATTTGTAACAACCTGGCTCCGAACGGGAACCGGTGGCGTTTCCTTTCAAAGCTGCAATGATTTCAGCTTCTTTTCCGGGGTGAATTTCAAATGTAACAACAATCGCGACCATGATTTTTCAACGGAATGATGACACGGAAACCGCTCAGTTCAAGCCCTGCTCCGGCATGAGTTTGCTGGCTTGAGCAAAATCGAGATTCAATTCCCATTTCGCTTTTTGTGATGTTTCCGAAAGCAATTTGCAAAGCGAATGCACGATTTGATCATTCAACGCAAGTTCGATCCCCTGCCCTTTTTCGGGCGAAAGCACCAGCAGCGCATTGTTATTCGGCCCCGGCTTCACACCGACACTGAAAAGCAATGTGGGAGCCTCACCCAGCGGGAGATAGGTGCTTTCCTCATACTGAGTTTTGAAATCTGAATTCTCAACCGCCGCTTTATGATCGACCTGCATTTTTGCCTCCTTCATCGGCTCGGAGAGCGGTTTGTCATCGAGCATTTCAGCCGCCGGCGGCGAGACCTTTTTCTTCAAAATCTGCAAAATCGTGTTCCACAACACCTGCACATACCGCCGCGTCATCCAGAATCGAAATTCCTGCCTCGCCTTCGTATTCATACGAAAAAGAATCCGATCTTCGATCGGGGCATAGGTGAATTGCATCTGGTGCAGCTGACTCATGACAAAAAAGTAAAAAGAGGAATTTAGGTTCGCAACGAAATTGCGAACCTTCGTCTCACTATGCAGAGCAAACTGTGAATGTTCAAGCCCGTGCCATTATTTCGCTGGTTGGACGACGCGAGACCATTTTTGAGCATACGTCACATCGGCACGGAAGAAACTCAGCACCAGCGGATTGGTTCGTTTAGGATCACTCGGCTCCATCGGTCTCGCAGAGCTTATAAGCGTGTGTCGTCCATCGATTACCGCGATTTGAGTGGTGGTTCTAATTGTCTTAAAAGTAGGCATTTTGACGATAAAAAAACCATCCTGAACAGCCGGCCCCCACTCACTGTAGCCGTTCAGCTTCACCAATTCCGGCGACAGATTTAGATCGACCGTTACATTGTCTGCGCCCAATACAGGATCGACTTCCAAAGTCATCCCCATGTTTCGAGTTTCAAACGCGGTCGCAGTGCCCGCCGTTATCGGCGAAATAGCCCCTCCCGAAAGCGTCACCTGATTGGGAATTTCCGGCGGGTCCATTTCCGTTGGATAGATAAATTCCTCAACCCCTTCAATTTTCGCCCGCTGACCACTTCGAGCCCGAATCTGCGCCGTTTCAATAATCGTCGCCCGTTTCTCTTTTACCCATTTCTGAATCTCATTTCGAAGCGGCGTGTCGTCACCGATCAACCGATTTTCAAACAACCAATCGCTAAATTCATCGTGATCCACTTCAATCATTTCAAAAATGCAGTTCAGAGATTTTTGCGATTGCCCCTTCCAGAATTCATCGAAAAAAGCCTCAGCCAGAGTCAACTCTGCTGCGGACGTAGTGATCGTGAGCTGCATCGTCGCAGGGTCGAAACCTGCCGAGGAACCAATCCCAAAATTTAAACCCGCCGTCGTAAGAACGCTTTCAGCAGTCACTTGTCTTTTTGCGGGCTTTTTTCCCTCAACAACCGGATCAGCGAATGGCTCTGGTTCAAGATCGTCAGCCTTCCAAAACGAAAACGGATTTTCCCCGCCAAAATCGTAAACTCTCGTCTTCAATTCCTCCTGCCCGATAAGAGTCTGCGCAAAAACCAGTGCAGTGATCGCTATAAAATATGAAATTCGTTTCATGGCTAAATTTTTCAAACTCCCGGTTTCACTGACAATCGGCCCGAACAAACATCAGGATGAGCGAGTCCTCGAACAGCTCTCCTTTTTCCGAATCAGGCAACCGCGACGTCCCCAAAAATGCGTATCCGCCTTTCACTAGCGCGACCTGAGTCGTGACTTTGCAGGCATGGAACGTCGGTTGCGGCACTTTCTGATTCACGTCGCCGACAGTGGTTTCAGTAATCCGATCTTCCACATGAAATACCATTTCCGGAGCTAGATTCAGATCAATCGTTCCATCATTTCCGATCACCGGATCAACCTCCAATGTCCATCCCGTATTTCGCGTTTCAAAAGCTGTCGGGTTTGGCGCCGTAACAGGCACCGTTGCCTCACCATTAACCGTTACGTTCCCCGATACTTGCGCCGGATCATATTCCGTTGGGTAAATCAGTTCCGTGATCGATTCCGTCTTCGCACGCTGCCCACTCCGGGCCAGCGTCACCATCGTCTCGCGAACCTTGCCCCGTTTTGCCTTCACCCAGCCTTGAACTTTCGCCCGAAATTCAGTTGCATCGGATGTCAGCGGATTTTCCTGAATCCACTCGGAAAAATCATCATGCTCAACTTCGATCATTTCGACAATCACGTGCACCTGCGTCGGTAAATTCATTCCCCTCGCCGCGACCTCAGCTTCCACCTCTTTCACCATCCGTGCCGCCATTTGCTTCTTCGCTTTTTCCTCAAATGCTTTCAGCGCTTCCGGATCTGGTCCTTTCTCCTCTTTCGCCGGCGGCTTCGGCTTTTTCTCGTCCTGAGCAATTCCGCTCCCATTCCAGCTCAATGCTGCCACTAAAACTAACACGCTCAGAAATTTCATGTCCAAATCGTATCGGGATTCCAGGAATCGATCAAGCGTAACGTCGCCGTCCTCTTCGTCCTTTTCGGTTTCCCAATTCACTCACTAATTCAGCCTCCTGAACTCGAATCCGGAAATAAACCAGCGCCCCGCCTACCGGAACAAGCAAAATAAACACCGTGTAGAAAATCTTCGCCAAAAACGGGCGCCCTTCCTCCCGCCAACAGCAGCCAACCGCATATCCCGCAAAAATGAGCGCAGCCACAGTTCCGATTCCTACTAGGATTTCATACATCAACGGATATTACTCTGATTCAGGTTGCGAAACAATTCTTCAACTTGGACTCCGCAAATCAAGCTACCAAAACCCTTCCCTCGACTCGTAATTTGTGGTCCAATCATCAGCGATGAAATCGCACCTCCTCGCTCTCATTCTCTGTTTTCCACTCGCATCCAGAGCTCAAGACGTCCCCAACAAAACGGCCTACGATTCGTGGAAAATGGCGGGGCGAAAAGACGGCAACACCGCAATGGTTCCGCCTCCAACCGAAATTCAAGCGCCTGAGGGATTCAAAGTCGAACTCATCCGTGTTGCCGCCGAGGAAGAAGATTCGTGGATTTCGCTCTGCTTCGATGACGAAGACCGGCTCTTTCTCGGAATGGAGGACAAAGGCATTTTGCGCCTCACGTTTTCCGGCGAAGACAAAACCGATGTCGTCGATGTAAAAGTCGTCAACGATCACCTCGGGGAGCCCCGCGGACTGCTCTGGGCTTACGATTCACTGTATGTAAACGCGAACGATTCGAAAGGATTTTTCCGGCTCCGCGATACGACTGGAGACGACGTTTTTGATGAGGAAAAGTTGCTTCTCCTAACCGGTGGCGGGGTGGGACATGGGCGAAACCATCTCCGACTCGGCCCCGATGGCATGATCTACATCGTTCATGGAAACGATCCCAAACTCGCAAATCCGTCGCCTGATTCCCCGTTCAAAAACTACGGCGAAGACCAGCTCATTCCCAATCCGTGGGATGATTCATGGAATCGCCTCCCCGTTCCCGCCGGCCAAATTCTCCGCACCGACAAAGACGGCACCAAATTCGAAGCCATTTGCGGCGGCTTGCGAAATCCGCTCGATATCGATTTCAACCTCGATGGCGAGCCCTTCGTCTATGATGCCGACAGCGAGTGGGACGCCGGTCTAGCTTGGTATAAACCGACCCGAATTCTCCACATCATCCCCGGCGGCGAATACGGCTGGCGGCGCGGCACCGGCAAGTGGCCCGCCTATTACGAAGACAGTTTGCCGTCGGTTTACGACGTCGGCCTCGGCAGTCCCACCGGCGTCGGCTTCGCCTACAAATCCAATTTCCCCGAACCGTGGCGATCAAGTTTCATGATCGCCGACTGGAGCTACGGCCGGATTCTGGCCGTCGATATTCAGCCCGACGGAGCCAGTTACAAAGGAACCGAAGCACGGCATTTCCTGTCTGGTCGCCCACTAAACCTAACCGATTTTGTATTTGGCCCAGATGGCGCGATGTGGTTCACGACGGGCGGAAGGCGGACGCAGAGTGCACTATATCGGGTGAGTTGGACGGGAGAGAAACCAAAATCTTCGCCTAAAAAGTTGCCGCGCCCAGAAGGTTTTTCGGGGCCGTATGTGGGAAAGCCGTCCGTTAAGGATGATGCTGATTACCTCAATTCAATTTTTCATCAAGACCGTGTTTCTCGTTTTAGTAATCGAATTTCAATTGAGAATCACATCGAGGGCTGGAAAGGGGCGATTCTACATTCTCAAAATCCATGGGCGCTCATGGCGCTGGCCCGTGTTGGCGGAAAATCAGATCGCGGACCGATTCTAAAAATTCTCTCCGAAACGATCGAACAGGGTCTGTTCGATGAACCAACAGGGTCTGTTCGAAAAGACGAAACAAAACAGGGCGGCAAGCTGGCTCGCCAGCGATCTGAGGATTCTGCGACAGCGGAACCGAAAGATAGTCCTTCTCCAAATAAACAGGGTACGTTCGATGAACAGACCCTATTGACTCGTTTGCGCGCGATTCAGCTCGCCTGCATCCGACAAGGCCCTCCGACGGAAGATGAAAAACAAATGCTCCGCGATGCGCTGGAACCGCTCTACCCGCACGCGCTGCAGAATGTGAATCACGAACTGTGCGAGATGCTGGTTTATTTTCGATCGGACAAAGTTTTGCAGCCGACGCTAACGTTGATCGAGGAATCCGACGACACGCGGGATTGGTCGCATTACCTCGTTTTTCTGCGGTATCTCGAAGACGAAATGTGGACGACCGACGATCGGCGACGCTATCTCGGCGGTCTCAAAAAATTCGATTCCTTTGCGGGCGGCCGTTGGTGGATTCGCACGGGCGAAGATTTGCGAAAGGAATTCGTCGCGCGGCTTTCTGACGACGAAAAAATCCAATTCGCAGCTCTGACTCCGCCTCAGCAGCCGAAAGTAGAACCCCCGATCATCGCAGAGCTTGATCCCGCAAAATTCGTAAAAAACTGGACGATGGAAGATTTCGCCGACACGGACTTTTCCAAAGAACGAGACGTAAAACGCGGGGCGGCCGTTTACGTGAAAGCCCAGTGCGCGGTGTGCCACAAAAAAGCTGGCAACGCCGCAAGCGAACGCGCCTTTTTCGGCCCCGACCTCAGTCAAATCGGTGCCCGATTCGGCCCGTCCGACATGTTGGAATCAATGATTCATCCCAACCGCGTCATCGGCGACAAGTACCGAAACCCCTCCGGTCCCAATATTTCCACCATGCCACCGGGGCTAATCAACCTTTTGGAGAAGAACGAAATAATGGATCTGATCGGGTATCTGCGGGCGGAAGGACCGAAGCAATGAATTCTTAACCATGAATTGCATGGAGGACATGGATAAATTTCTGGGCGGGGATGTTTTTTATCCGAGAGAGTAAAGGGGCTGAATCACGGCAATGGATTGACATTTGGATTGCATTGAGATTCTCGCATTCACTCCTTGCAATCCCTCAGTCAATCCTTTCAACGTTGGAACCACCTTGAAGTTTTCCGATAAAAAACTGATATTCGAACGGAAAGGAAAAATCCAAGTCCTCCATGCAATCCATGGTTAAAATTTTCGTAGCTTTGTGTTACCATCCCGCATGCCACGTGCCATTCTCATCGTCTTGGATTCTGTTGGAATCGGTCATGCCCACGATGCTGCGGCTTTTGGGGATGAAGGCTCGAATACGATCGGTCACATCGCCGAAGCATTTCCGGATTGGCGGCTGTCGTTTCTGGAAAAATGCGGGCTGAACGAGGCGCGCGCCATCGCCAGTGGCACAAAACACGATAAAAACGCGCCGCGCGAAATGGCCTACGGCTGTCTCAACGAAGTGTCTTCGGGAAAGGACACGACGACGGGGCATTGGGAAATCGCGGGGGCACCGATGGATGAACCGTTCGCGACTTTTGAATCGTTTCCGCCGGAATTGGTCGTCGAAATGGAAGTCGCCAGCGGAGTGACGTTCATCGGAAATGTCGCGGAATCAGGCACGGTTATTCTCGAAAAACTAGGCGAGGAACATGTTCGCACGGGGAATCCCATTTTATACACGAGTGCAGATTCGGTCATCCAAATTGCTGCCCACGAATCGTTGATTCCACTGGAGCGACTTTACGAAATCTGCATCGCCTGTCGGAAAATCGCGGATCGTGAGCGGATAGGACGGGTCATCGCGCGGCCATTTCTGGGCGAGTCTGCAGCCAGTTTTCAGCGCACCACCAATCGGAAAGATTTCTCGATGATCCCGCCGCGAATGATCCTCGATGCCCTGAATGACACCGGTATTCCCGTGATCGGGATTGGCAAAATCAGCGACATTTTTGCCGGAAAAGGCATTTCGATTTCTCACTCGACAAAGTCAAATGCGGCGGGGATGGCGGCAATTGAAGCGACCTATGCCGACGCTGCGCACGAAGCGCTCATCTTCGCGAATTTGGTTGATTTCGACTCGCTTTACGGACATCGCCGCGATCCTGAGGGCTACGCCAATTGCCTTTCTGAATTTGATTCCTGGTTTGCGGATTTTTTGCCAAAGCTCGCGCCGGAAGACTTGTTGATGATCACGGCAGATCACGGAAATGATCCGACGTGGCGAGGAACGGATCATACACGGGAAAAAGTCCCGCTTCTTGTAAAAGGTGGCGAAACAAAGGGAGATTCAGTCGGTGAGCGCGAAACTTTCGCCGATATCGCTGCGTCACTCGCTGATTTTTTCGAAATGGAAGACTGGACGACGGGCCAAAGTTTTCTGGGATGAGCCCACAAAAAAATTACTGAGCCGACGACGAAATAAACCGAATCGCTTCGTCAAAATTCGCATCCCGAATGTCCACATTCTGAACGCTTCCGGTCGTGCCGTTCGGCGATTTCACCGTAGTCCATTGCCCATTCAAGCCAAGCCGCTGAAGAACCGTCCCCGGTGGAACCAAAATTCCAGATTGCCCATTGGCAGTATCACCTGCGATCACAAATTGCGTGCCCTGCTCGGCTTTTACGATGACAAATTCCTTTTTCGATTCATCCGCAGCAGTTGCTGCAACCCCCGGTGCAACGGGTGCCGTGATTTCAGGTCCCGTCGTGATGTAATTCGAAGTATCTACCGGTGGCGTTTCATTTCGCTGACGTTTTCTACCGAATATTTTGCCGAAAAAGCCTCGTTTTCTGTCTGTCGTCGCAGTCGTTGGTTGAGGCGTGGCAGGAACAGTTGCCGGAGCCACTTCAACTCCTTGCGGCAATTCAGGAGCTGGAGGCGGCTCGAACCGCTGTGGTATTCCACCGGCGTCTTTGATAAACATATCCGGCTGCGGAATCGGCCCCGAGACACCTGTAACGGGCTGTGGAATTGAGGTTCCAATTCCCCCAACAGGCGGCTGACCATATTGCGGAGGAGCTGGCGCGATCGGCGCAGGGCCAACCGCCTGAACAATTGGTTTTGCCGAAGCAGTTGCCGGACCGGAATCTTGAGAAACCCGGGAAACGCTGGCTGACGGAATTAAATCTTCAGCCCGCGCACCCAATAAAGCACCAACAGGCTGGCTACCCTCATTCGCCAGGCCACGACCGCCCTCGCCTTCTTTAACCGTCACGTGAAGGGTATTTTCCGTCTCACTCCACTTTAAATATTCACTGCGTTTCATTTCCGGTTTTGCAATCCGGTTGGCCGCGGTTGCCTGTTCCATGACCTCCCGTTGTTCACGAGCGCTGTTCACCGAACGGCTCATTTCAGCGTCGTAACGAGCCGCATTCACTCGCGTCGAAGGCATATTATACGGCAGCTTCGGCACCGGCATCGTCGGCGCAATCGATTTACTGGTTGACTGCTGCGCAGTATTTTCCTGGGAAAAAGCCGTGCCCATTCCCATTGCTAAAATTGCCAGCACTGGCTTTCTCATCGCCCCAAATTCCATTTCCATGCTCATCGCGTGTTTGTTTTGGGGTATTTATACAGGAAAACGGTGCTTTCTGCAATAATTGGTTAGAGTGGCGAAATTCGGATTTCCGAGTATGGAATGCCCGCACGCTCTCATGTTCACGCTTCACAAAACCGATACCGAAACCGCCGCCCGACGGGGAACGCTCCAGCTCGCCCACGGACCGGTCGAGACGCCTGTGTTCATGCCCGTTGGGACAAAAGGCACGGTGAAATCTGTCCACCCGACAGAGCTGACGGATCCCGCGCTTGATGCCCAGATTATTCTTGGGAACACGTATCACCTTTTCATCCGCCCCGGCACGGACGTGCTCGATACCTTCGGCGGACTGCACAATTTCATGCAGTGGGATCGCCCGATTCTGACTGATTCCGGTGGATATCAGGTTTTTTCGCTCTCAAAACTCCGCGAGATCAGTGAGAACGGCGTGAAATTCAAAAGTCACCTCGATGGCTCAGCGCTTGAGCTCACGCCTGAATCCGTCCTGCAAACTCAGCGATCAATCGGTAGCGACATTTGCATGATCCTCGACGAATGCCCCCCGTATCCGGCAGAAAAGGAATACGTGTCCAAGTCGCTCGACCTCACCCAGCGTTGGGCGGTCCGCGCTCGCGAGTGGATTGAGAAAAACGGTCTGACCCGTGAAAACGGAGCCCGGCAGCGTTATTTCGGAATCGTTCAGGGTGGCTGCTACAGCGATCTTCGTGAA
>ERZ887942.722-NODE-722-length-25589-cov-19.348516_pt1 | contig 25589 bp, 18 predicted proteins | sample MGYA00521099_ERZ887942 | MGnify/ENA primary metagenome ERZ887942 (study PRJEB32303, sample SAMEA104408605) | aquatic metagenome | biome: Brackish water; feature: Pelagic; material: water | place: Baltic Sea | collected 2014-06-07T06:48:00 | depth 16,251 m ...
CTAGTGAAGATCGACTGAAATATAACAATCCGACGATCAATCGCCTCCGCCGCGAATACGAAGTCTCCGAGCGAACTCTGATTCGGGAAATTCGAAAGCAATACCCCGATCTCGTCATCGGACCACAGGGAGAAAATGACGAAGGTCAATCACGCATTGGCTTCATCAGTGCCATCCCGCTCCCCATCTTAAATGCAAACAAGGGAGGCATTGCCAAGGCTCGTGCAGAGCGCGAAGTCGCCCAAGCCATATTCGAGACAGAGTATGAGCGAAAGGTCGGAAAACTTGCCGCCCTTCGCGCCCGACTGAGGGGGATTCAAGCCCAACAATCATCCATTCGGAAAGATCTCATTCCCTTGGTGGATCGTCAGGCGAGCGATGCCCGGAACCTTGTTGAGCTGGGAGAGGGAGGAAGTCTTGTCCTGCTGGAAAGCTTGGTTAGAGCGCATGAGGCAAAGCTGAAAATCATCAAGATCCAACTTCAACACTCCCAAGCGGACACCGACATCCAATTCCTGCTGGGACCCACAAATTACAAGTCGAACTCACAGAGAGACTGATACCATGAACCATTTAAAAATCTTCCCTCTATTGGGACTCCTCTTCATTTTCCCTTCCTGCAATCGCAAGGGCGAAGAAAACGCTTCTTCTGTCGAAGAAAAAGCCGAACAACCCACCAACCGTATTGCAATTCCTGCAACCGTTCGGAGCAATCTGGGGATCACCTTTGCCAAGGTGGAGCGGAGAAATGTTGAAAATACGGTGCGTGTGCCGGGATCATTCGAACTCCAACCGCTGGCCAAGCACGAATATCGTATGATGCTCCCTGGGCATATTGAATTTCTCGTCAACCAGTTTGATGAAGTGAAAGCAGGCACTCCTGTTTATCGATTTCGCTCGCTGCGCTTGTTAGATTTACAGCAGCGCGTCGATCTTGCGAAAGCTTCGCTCAGACAAGCGGAGGCAAAATACGACGTCGCAATTACGAGGAAAAGAGCACTTGCCAAAGCCGACTTCAAACGCGCTGACCTGGATGCTCAGGTCGCTGAGCTAGAAGCCGAAATCGACCAACGGGAAGCGGAGCTAACTGCCGCCAGCGCAGCCCTCCGGAATGCCTCGCAATCTTCTGGTCGGGAAAATCCCGCATCTAAAGCCGATGCGAGTGATTGGATCGAAATTCGCGCCAAGGAATCCGGTTTTGTGGAATCGCTTGCAGTGACCAATGGAACCTTCGTCGAGGAGACGAGCTTGATTCTCACCACAGTCGACCCTTCGAAAGTTCGCTTTCTTGCCATGGGCTTACAAAGTGATTTACCGAAATTTAAGAACGGACAATCGGTCAAAATCGTGCCTCCACAAGGAGCCGGGAATGATCTTAATGAATTCATTGAAGCGACGCTTCAGATTGCTTTGACGGCAGATCCTGAACAGCGAACCGTGGGGCTTTTCGCAATGCCAGGTGAGCTGAAATCATGGGTTCGTCCTGGAGTTTCGGCCTTCCTGGAAATCGCGGAGGAATCGAGCAATGGTGTCGTTCTTGCGATTCCACGCTCTGCCGTGGTGAAGGACGGCATCACTCATGTCTTCTTCAAACGTGATCCTCTCGATGCCAATAAGGCGATTCGGATTGAGGCTGACTTGGGCGTGAATGATGGCCGATGGATCGAAATCAAAAGCGATCTCGGGCCAAAGGATGAGGTCGTTCTTAATGGGGTTTACGAACTCAAATTAGCCAGTTCGCAAAGTGGAACTTCCCAGAAGGGCGGACATTTCCATGCCGACGGATCTTACCACGGGAGTGACGAATAAACCTCTGCGACCATGTTAAGTAAACTGATTAAGTTTTCGCTGGAGCGAGCGCCCTTGGTGCTCATTCTGGCGGGCGTGCTACTTGCTTTTGTAGCACTTCGCCTTTCAAAGACTCCGGTGGATGTCTTTCCAGAGCTCAATGCTCCGACTGTGGTCATCATGACCGAAGCCCCTGGTCTTGCCGCTGACGAGGTCGAACAATACGTGACCTTTCCGATTGAAAGTTCGGTCAACGGAGTGCCGGGAGTGAGACGGGTTCGGACGTCGAGCGCGATTGGTCTTTCCATTGCCTACATCGAGTTTGATTGGGGGACGGATATCTACACTGCGAGACAACTCGTTTCCGAGCGTCTCGACTCGGTGCGTGAAGATCTCCCTCCAGATGCTCATGCCGAGATGACTCCGATCACCTCGATTACCGGGGAGATCATGCTTCTTGCCATCTCATCACCCGGCAAGGAAATGAGCGATCTTGAGATCAGGGCCTACGCTGAATTCGATCTTCGAAACAAGCTGCTGGCGATTGCCGGAGTGTCCCAGGTTTCGGTGATCGGCGGCGAGCTTCCCGAGTATCAAGTGCTCGTTCGTCAGGATGATTTACGTCTTTACGATCTCACTATTCAAGATGTCATCGATGCCTCGGGAGCGGCCCATAGCACTTTGAGTGCCGGGTATCTGCCGGACGTTGAGTCTCTCGAACTACCAGTCAGACAAAGCGGAAGAGTGCGCTCGGTGAAGGACATTTCCGGCACCTTGATCAAGTATCACGACGGATTTCCTGTTACGATTGGACAGGTCGCCAACGTGAAGCTTGGTCCGGCACCTAAGAGGGGAACCGGAGCCGATGGAGGGCAACGGGCGGTCGTCATGACCATTCAAAAAGCTCCCGGAACAAACACCATCACCATCACGGAAACGATTGATTCGATGCTCGATGAACTGGATTCCACTTTGCCGGAAGGCCTCCATATCAATCGTCAAATCTTCCGACAGGCGGATTTCATCAATCTTTCGGTTTCGAATGTCGTCCACGCTCTTCGCGATGCGGCAATCATCGTGGCCGTTATTTTAATTCTCTTCCTGCTCAATGTCAGGATTACGATTATCACCCTGACTGCGATTCCGCTTTCATTGGCGGTCGGCTTGTTGGTCTTCGATTGGATGGGCATGACGATCAACGTCATGACTCTGGGTGGCCTCGCCATCGCGGTCGGCAGCTTGGTTGATGACGCCATCATCGATGTCGAAAATGTCTTTCGACGACTCAACGAAAACGCCGCAAGGCCCGAGTCCGAGCGACAGCAGCGCCTGAAAGTCATTCTGGAAGCGAGTAACGAAATTCGCCCGGCGATGGTTTTCGCGACGATCATCATTGTCCTGGCATTCCTTCCCCTCATGTTTCTTGAAGGGATCGAAGGTCGCTTTTTCCGCCCGCTCGGAATCGCCTTTGGCGTGTCCATCATCGCCTCACTCGTCGTCGCTCTCACGGTGACGCCAGCGATGTGTCGCTATCTTATGTTCGGGAAGAGCAATCATGATAACTTCGTTGACCCACCGCTCGTGCGTAAGTTGAAGGGGATTTACACTCCGCTTGTCAGAACCGCCGTAAGGTTCCGGGAAATTGTCATCGGCTTGGCAATTATCGTGACGTGTTTGGCCCTCTGGTTGAGTTCGACGTTTGGAAAATCTTTCCTCCCAGAATTCAATGAAGGCACCTTTACGGTTGGATTGTTCGCGCCTCCGGGAACCTCGCTGCAAGCGAGCGATCGCATGGCCAGTTCCATTGAGCAGCAGCTTTTGGCTCTTGAAGGAGTGCAGAGTGTCACTCGCCGGACGGGACGCGCCGAACGGGACGAGCACGCCGAACCGGTGAGTAACTCGGAGATCGATGTGACCGTGAAACCAGGTTTCGATAATCAGGAAGTGCGCCAGAAAATCAGCGCGATTCTTGAAAAAGTTCCCGCGATTACCACTAACATTGGTCAGCCCATTGAGCACCGACTCAGTCACATCCTATCCGGCACTCCCGCCGCCATCGCCATCAGCATCTTTGGAGATGATTTGGATAAGTTGCGCGTGATTGCCAAGGAAATCGAAGGGGCTTTGAAACCCCTCGACGGAGCCCGGGACGTTGCCGCCAATCGTGAGGTCATGATCCAGTCGCTGCCGATTGATTATCGGCCGACTGATCTGGCTGCTTATGGACTCACCCCGCGTTCAGCCGCCGAGCAGGTAAGGAATGCCGTCTTCGGAGTGACGGTCGCTGAGATCAATGAAGGAGTCCGGAGATACAGCTTGGCGGTTCGTCTTGAGGAAGAAGAACGCGACGAACTGCGGGACATCAAAAACCTGGTGCTTCGCGGCAAAGGAGGCGCACTGGTGCGCTTGCATGAAGTCGCGGACATCGGACCCGAAATGACCTCAAACCTGATTGGACGTGAAAATGCCCAACGCCGGGCCGTCGTGACGCTCAACGTGGAGGAAGGATATAACCTCGGAGACCTCGTCGAAGAAGTGCAAAAAAGGGTCGATCCCATTGTGCAGAAGTTCGGCTACACCGTGAAATACGGAGGTCAGTTCGAAGCCCAGCAAGCGGCGAGTCGAACGATCTTTCTCTTCAGTGGGCTGGTCATCCTGATCATGATCTTCCTTCTCCAGCTGGCCATCGGCTCCTTCCGGGTCTCCTTGCTGGTCCTGGTCAATTTGCCTCTCGCACTCATTGGAGGAATCGCAGCGATCTATCTCACCGAATCACCGGGCATCGTGAGCAATACCGCCGCTCTCTTCGGACTCGGTGGACGCTACACCGCTCCCGTCATTTCGATTGCCAGCATGGTGGGCTTTATCACCCTCTTTGGCATTGCCGTGCGCAACGGTATCTTGCTGGTAAATCACTATGATCATCTCATGAAACATGAAGGAAAGACGATGTTTGAAGCCATCGTCCAGGGCTCATCCGAGCGCCTCATCCCGATTCTCATGACCGCTCTGACGGCCGCACTTGCAGTCGTCCCCATTGTCTTGCAGGGAGATCAGCCCGGGAATGAAATTCTCGCGCCCCTGTCAGTCGTGATTCTTGGAGGTCTGCTATCCTCGACCTTCCTGAATCTCATCATTGTCCCGGCGGGCTATGCGGCCATTCACCGTGTCTCCGCCAAACACCCCAACCCAAGAACCAAACCTAACAACAAAAAAGAAAACCCATGAAAAAAATAAACACCATTATTACCACAATGTCGCTTGCGGCACTCCTTGTCAGTTGTAACGACAAGGATGAAGCTGCGCCTGAAAAGGCCCAGCCCGAATCACCCGAAGCTCCCGCTCATGAGGAGGATCACGAACATGATGAAGTTGCCCTCGGGGAATTCGAGATTGGGGAATACAAGGTCAAAGCGGCCCAAGGTCACGGAAACGTGGAAGCCGGAAAGGAAGGTCACCTCGTGATCACTTTACCCTACAAAGACAACGGCGAAACCGTCACCCGAGCCTGGATCGGTTCAGCTGACCGCACCATGTCATCGGTTGGGAAAGGTGAGTATGCTCCGTCTCACGACGACTACGACATCCACGCCATTGCTCCGGACCCGCTCCCCGCAGGGGCCACCTGGTGGCTTGAAATTGAGAAGCCCGACGGCACGAAAGCAGTTGGTTCAATTCCGCTCCTCAAGGATATTCCCAAGCAGTAGTAAACTGTTTATTACCTCGTGAAAGCCATCGTCGTGCAAAAGCAGGCGATGGCTTTCAATTGTGCTAGGAACTGGTTGGCTGCAATTTCGGCTGAACGACTGCGCTATTGCTGCGACACAGAATATAGCCTCGATCCAACCGGCGCAAAAATAGCGCAGTTCTGAGCGCATCAAATTGAGAGGGGGTTCCTTAAAAACGACTGATTTAGGCCATTAGTTAGCCTGAAACCTCTTAAGAACGTGTTTTTTGACACTTTGCCAAGGTCGATGTCGAGAGTTCGAATCTCTTCACCCGCTCCATTAATTTTCAAGGGGTTACGAGAAATCGTAGCCCCTTAATTTTTGCCCAAACCAGGGGCTGGCGCAGTGAAGGCTCGGCAATTTTCCTGAGAGCTAGCGCTACGATCCAACTCGGGTTGGTATGCTCACTAATGAGAGCGGAAAGAGAAGCTGTCAAAATTGCTAAAATATTGACGTCTCTGGTTGTCGGATCCATGAGTTTTTGAGGACTTGGTGAGAGTCCAACTGAGAGATTTGGATGGTTGTGTTTCGATTTCTTGGTTCATGTTTTTTGTCGTTGGAGTTGTTTTGCGGGGACGAGGAGGCGGAGGGCGTTGGCGATGACGAGGAGCGTGGCTCCGGTGGTGGCGAGGATGGCGAGCCAGAGGCTGGTGTGGCCGGTGATGGCGAGCACAAGGAAGATGGCTTTGATGACAATGGACTCTTTGCTTCTTAATGACCGTGGTCATGTACATCGGGAGAATGATGGCTGGGTATAAGGAGAGTTCAAAAATTAGAGAGCACCTCCACCAGTGGCCTTGATGAGATCGATACGGGAATTCAGGGTCGCTTGTTGGAGCGTGATGGCGCTCCGCTTTGCTTCAAGCCAACGGCGTTCGGCATCGAGGTATTCGATCTGGGAGGTGAGTCCGGCATCGAACTGCTCACGGGCGTAGTCGCGGGTGGTTTTGATTTCACTGACTTCGCGCTGGACCGTGGAAAGCTGGGCTTGGCGGCTTCGGAAGTTGATGCTTGCTGTGTCGATTTCTTCCAGGATTCTCAGGAGGGTTTTGCGATATTCGGCAGCTGCGGATAACCTCTTCACTTTCCGTGATTCAACGGCAGCGAGGCGTGCCGGGTCGTAGATCGGGATATCAAGCGAAGGTCCGATTGTGGTGACCCAGGTTCGATAGCGGTCTGTGAGGGACATGTTTCTTCCGGAGGCGAGGGCCTTGAATTTGAAAGAGGGCAGGAGATCAAGCCGGGCCGCTTTCTCCATCTCGAAGGCGGCTCGCACTTTGGCTTCGGCGGCTAGCAGAGATGGATGAAGAGCGAGGACTTGGTTAAGCGGTTTCGATGAAGGGGAACCGAAAGAGGGGAACGAAGCTTTCGAGGAGTTTGCAGGCTGGCTGCCGCCTCGCAAGGAGCGAAGTTGAACGACAGTAAGATCCCGAAGGCGGCTAAGGTCGAGCTGGAGGCGTTTCAGTTTTTCGTTTTCGGCCCGCTGGTTGGAAACGGCGGAGTTTGCAATAATTCCGGCTTTGTTTCGTTCGGTGAGAGTGGAGAGGGTGTCGCGGCTTGTTTGCAGGGATTCATCGAGGAAAGCGATTTCCGCGTTGAAGCGATAAAGATTGAGGCGGGTTGCCGCGATCCGGCTGGAGAGTAGGAGCTTAGCTGCTTGGTAGTCCCAGATAGCGGCTTCGGTATTGGCTACCGAGGCTCGTTTGGCAGCGCGGAGCTTGCCCGTCACGTCGATCTCCCAAGAGAGATTTCCACCCGTTTCCCAGGGGGCAAGTGAGTAGGGACCAAAGTCGATGTTTTTTCTCCGGCCTTCGCTATATCCGAACCCAAGATTCAAGCTGGGGAGCATGGGAGCCCCGGCCTTTGCGACGGCGGCCTCTGCCTGGTCGATCCGTAAGGCAACGCTTTTAAGGTCGGGGTTATTTGAAAAGGCGAACTGGATGTCGCTATTCAAGGACGGATCGCCGAGTTGTCGCCACCACTGGACGGTGGCCTGCTTCATGGCCGAAGTGGCCGCTAATGATGCCCTGGAGGAGGGCTCGTTAGACGAGCACCCGGTTAGAAAAAGAGCAGTGGTCGTAGCGATGGCGAGAACTCTTGGATACATCGATTAGATTGGTTTATTTTTTAACAAAGATGCCGGTCGCGTTGACCTGCATGTTGGAATCGGTGGAACCCTTGGCGACCTCGCCGGTGACAATGAGAGAGCTGAGTTCCTTCATTCCACCCAGTCCTTTGAAGCCTTCCTTGAGTGGTTTCCCCTCATCATCGACGGCCTGCACGGTGAGAATTGAGGCCATTTTGACCTCGGGATCATCGCAGCAGGCATCCCAGGGAGTTTCACAGTTTTCGTCTGGATTCTGGTTACAAGCGGTTATTTTTTTTGGGTCGCCCAAGATCATGACGGCCCGGCCTTCCATGAAGACATTCTCGCTACCGAGGATGTCGCCGGAGAAAGTGACTTGATCACCAGGCTTGGCTGCCTTTCGGAGGTCGGCGATGTCGGCGGGCTTAGTTGGTTTTTCCTGGAGAATTAAAGCTATAAGAGCGCTGTTTGCCTTCGTCTTGGTTGTCGTCGAAGCGTCCTTTTTCTCTGAGCACGATGCCAGAGCAAAGATGGAAGCGAGGGCGAGGGTGGAGTATTTTTTCATTTTCATTTTCGTTATTGGTTTGGATTTTTTGGTTGGGTTCAGCTTGAACGGAGAGCTTTGGGGAGACTTGGAAGGAGGCATCGAATCGCAGGCGGCAAAGTTCCGATGGTTCCCAAAAGGATTCCTGCCACAAGACCAGAGAAGATGACCATTGGAGTCAAAGTGAGGGTGAATGTTCCGATTGAAAACGGAACGGTGCGGCCATCCAAAAGGAAGTATGCAAGGATGAAAGCCAGGAGCGTTCCGGTGAGGGTCGCAAGCAGTGACTCTTGAATCAATGACACGAAGAGGGCGACTCGCGTGTAACCGATGGATTGCAAAGTGGCCATTTCCTTGATGCGCGCAGCGAAGGCGGCGTAGAGGGTGTTAAGGCCTCCAAACACGGCGCCGGCAGCAACGAGAGCGGCCGTGACCCAAGTCATAATCTTGATCGGTTTATAGAAGACGCTCAATTTGTCGTAGTAGTGGTCTTCACGAATGGCGGAGAGTTCGAGGTCGTTTCGTTGGAAGGTGAAAAGCTCAACATCATCGATGCTCCCGCTTCCATCTCCGGCAAGACGGAGGGTGATAGAGGAAAGACTGTCCCGTTGCGTGAGGGAGGCCAGGTCATTACGATCAAACCAAATCTCAGATTCGAGAACAGTGCCAGGTGCCGCAAAGCGTCCTGATATTTTCACTTCGGTATCGCCGAACTTGAGTAATTTTCCGACAGCAAGATCATCCTTCTCCACACCGAGTTTCCGATGTGTGAGGCGACCGACCATGGCCTCACCTGGACCGGGGAAGTGACCCTCCAACAATCTGACGGAGGTATGGACAAGAAGAGCCTTTTCCAAAACTCCACGCAGTAGGGCTTGTTCTTCGACTCCCGATGCGGTCGTGATCGGGGCTTGATAGGAGATTTCACCAGAGACGGCGAGGACTTTAAGCTTGGAGTCAATTCCGGTAATTGAAGTAGCGGCAGCGGACTCGGCGCTGATGCCAACCTCCGAACGCTCGATGGATTTTTCCGATCCTTTGCCGACAAGAATGACGTTTTGGGGTGAACCGGAAGCTGAGAGAACGGTGTCCATGCCTTGATTGAGCGCGACGGCGGCGATGAGCAGAAGCACAACGACTGCCGAGCCGCCTACTGTTTGTAAGAGGCGGGATGGATCGCGAAACAGGTTCCGCAGGGCGTAAGTAAATGGTAACATCAGGGTGTTTTTGTTAGGCGTTCAGAGATTCGACAAGGGGACGGGAGGTGGCTTTCCATGCAGGGTAGAGGGAGGCGAGTAGTCCGAGAGCCATCGCTACGCCGAGGCCACTAATAGTGACTGAAGAGGATGGAGTGAGAGCGAGAGTGAGCCCTTCGTTCCCGAGGGTGAATGCCTTAAGTTTGAAAAAGGACATGGCCCCAATCACTCCGACAAGCCCCCCGATGAGGCCCAGAAGAACACCCTCGATGACCACGATGACGCCGATAGCCAGGCGGGAAAATCCAAGTGTTTGGAGAATGGCTGTTTCCTTCACGCGACCGCGCACAATAAGGAGAACGGCATTGGCGACGAGGCCCAGGACGGCAAAAACGGCACCAAGACCGAGCCAGCGAGTGAAGCCGATGAGTTCAATCATCTGTTTTGCAGTCTCAGCAAAAAAGGCTTTCTCCGGGCGGGTGTTTGTCGGTTGCTGATCTGCTTTAAAGGTCTCGTCGATTTTATCTGAGATCGTTTGAAGCTGATCGGAAGAGTCCACTTTGACATTAAACTGAGTCACGATCCCAAGTCCGATGCGAGAGGCTTGCTGGAGAAAGGGGAGATGGACGTAGGCGACATTTTCGTCCTGTGGCGAGTCCGAGATGATGATGCCAGCGACCGTAACGTTGACGCCAACGACCTCGAACTTATCGCCTGGGGACAGCCCTCGCCTCTCGGCAAGGTGTTGGCCAACGAGGGCGCCATCGGTGCGATTGAGGAAATCATCAAAGGAGCCATCAATCACGGTAATCCCAGGATTGTATTGCTTCAGTGTTTCGGGTGGCACCCCTCTGAAGGTGATGACATCGAGCGAGGCCCCACAATTGTTTACTGCGATTTGAATTGGGATAACCTCTTTGACACCAGGGATGCGTTTGATGGTGGAGAGGTAATGTTCCGGCAAGCGCGATGTCGATGGGCAGAAACGATTCTCTCGATAGACGACCAGGGTCGTGTCATCAGCGCTGCTTTGAGTGGCGACCGAAAGCGAGTGTTGCATGGTCTGGACTGAGGCATAAAGGAACATCCCGGCAGCGACCCCGGCAATTGTGAGGAGTGATCTCAATTGATTTCGAGTGAGATTTTTCATGGCCAAAATTAAAAGTTTCATGAGTGGGTTTTATGCGTGGGTTAAGAGATGGCCTTCTTCGATGAACTGGCCTTTTTCCAACTGGAGTGCCCGATGGGCAGAGGCTGATGCTTTGGGGTCGTGGGTCACCATCACGATGGTTTTTCCATGTTTCGTCGCGAGGGTATCGAGGAGGTTGAGAATGGAATCGGCGGACTCCCGGTCGAGATCCCCCGTGGGTTCGTCGGCTACCAAAAGCTCTGGATCATGAACAATAGCGCGGGCAATCGCGACGCGTTGTTCTTGTCCTCCCGACAGCTCGGAAGGACGGTGGTCGGCCCGGTCACCGAGGCCGACAAGATCGAGGGCAGAGAGGATTTTTTTCTTCCGTTCGCTCTTGCCGAGCTTCCCAAGCAAGAGAGGAAGTTCGACATTTTCGTATGCCGAAAGAATTGGGACGAGATGGTAGAGTTGGAAAATATAGCCAACGTGCTTTGCCCGCCAACGGGTGAGTTGTGCGCGGGTGAGTCTGGCGATGTCGTTACCATCGATTAGAATTTGACCCGAGGTGGGAGTGTCGATTCCGGCGATGAGGTTCAGAAGAGTCGTTTTTCCTGAACCAGATGGACCCATGAGCGAGAGAAACTCACCGCGAGGGACATCAAGCGACAGGTTTTCGAGAGGTGTGATTGTGGTTTTTCCCTTGGTGAAGGCCTTGGTAACGGATTTGACGGAAATATGAGGATTCATGATTTTTTAGTGAGGGTTGGATCTTGTGATCCGCGTGCCGTCTTCGAGATCGGCGTGAGGAGGAAGGATGACGGATTCGCCGGAGCGCAGACCTTCGATGACCAGGCGATGACCGTCTCTTGTTTCGGTGCCAAGTGTAACGGTTCGGCTTTCGGCGGTGTTGTCAGGCGAGACCACCCAGACTTTGCTATCGCTGACGAGAGCTTTTTCGGGGACGTAAATGGACAGTCGGGCTGATGAACCCTGAGCTGCACTACCGTTTGCATTTTCGCCATTTCTCTTATAGTTCAGTGCAAAGAATTTCGCACGAACCAGCATTTCCGGTCGCAAGCGGAGATCGGGGCTTGTGATGGCGACCTTGGCTTGCAGAGTATTTCGCTGAAGATCCGCCTGTCCGCTGATTCGGGTGACAGTTCCTTCAAAAGTTCGGTCGGGCAAAAGCTCTGAGACGAGTTCGACAGACTGCCCGGCGGAGAGAGCGGCAGCTTCATTCAAGGGAACATCGATTCTGGCTTGGAGTTGATTTGGATCGTAAAGTTCGACGATCACGGCAGAAAATGGATCGTCCATATCGAGCATGCGCTTCTTTCCCGGAGCTGCATGAAGCCGCAGGACGATGCCATCCATGGAAGCTTTGATTTGAGTCCGGTCGAGGTTGAGTTGGGCTCGCTCTTGGGCGGTTGAAAGCTCGCTGAGAGTCGAGCTCATTGTCTCTTTTTCGGCCCCGATTTGAACTCTCTGAGTTTCCAGGCGGGGGATTTCTGCCCGAGCTTCAGCAAGCATCGCTAGCTCTCTTTCGGTGGCAAGGCGAGCCTGGACCAGTTGTTGTTTGGATACGGCACCTTCGCTGAGCTGACTGATTCTTGAGTAGTTGTCTCTCGCTTCATCCAAGACTGATGCGAGGGCTTCGATTTTGCGTTGAGCTGCCGCGATCTCAGCTGCGACAATCTCCAGACCAGCACAGTGGGCAACGATCCGCTTTTCCATGCTGAGGTGTTTTTGTTTCGCCTCCTGAAGGTTGAGCCGGGCATCGTCATCGATCAGCGTGGCGAGAAGATCGCCTTCCTTGACGGCCTCGCCTTCAAGAACCTCCACCTTTGAACCCACTCCATTGATGAGAGTTGAGGAGTAAACGGTGTAAGGATCGGGTTCGACCCATCCGGAGGCCTGGAAGAGCAGACCGCCTTTCCCTGTTGGTAGGACTGGTGATTCTGACGGGCTTGATGGAGTCTCCTGTTGAGTTGTTTCTCAAGCCCGGGCAGTAATGACCGGAGCGGTATTGACTTCGGCAGCCGGGATTAATCGCTCTCCGAAAAGAAGCGTGAGGATAAGGACGAAGCCAAGGAGGAGCCCGGCTGGCAAAAGCCATGTGAGAGAACGCTTTCGCTTGGGTGAGGTTCCTGATGAAGGCTGATCCGAGGAAGTTTGATTGGTAAGGTCGTCTAAAGACATAAGAGTTTCGATGAAAGTGGTTTGAGGTCACGAATGGCCTGAAAACGGCTCTGTCGTGGGTGTGAGATCGCCGCGAAGAGGCGGTGATCAGTGCACAAAAAAGACGAGCGCTAAAAAGCAGCGCACGCCGTCAAACCCATGAATCAAACAAGAAACACTGAGTATCTCACACGTAGTGGGATAGCTGGAATCAACCCTGCAACCGGCGGGGGGCTTCCTCGAATTCCATGAATGGAATTTTTAAGCGAAAAGACGATGTCGATTTCTCCAGACTGCACCGGCGAAGACACAAGCTCGATCCCCTGGTGGATAGGAGTTGGGATAGAATCTACACCGACAAAATCATCAAGCTTACAATTTCACCAGTGTGAAAGATCGTATGTCCTAATCGACTGAGCCTTTCAAAGGCGATTGTCTTGAAGCTCCGCGCTTTTCTTGCGCTACGAGATATGGGCCAAGTCAAACAGGCGCAGATAAGGCGTGGCAATTTTCCTGAGAGTTAGCTCTACAATCCAACTAGGGTTAGGGTGCTCACCAATGAGGGCCACTTCATAAAGTCGCTTCTCATTCCGAAAAGGGCCTCGACGACTGCGGTCTATTGGCCGACTAATCTGGTTCCCCCCAGAGCTCCTTCTTCTGCCCCCGGGTCATCCGACGCTCGCAGGGGGAATGATAAAATAGTTCGTTAAATCGAAGCTTCGGTGGGAGATTAGACGTGAACGCCGATGAATCCGTCCGACGAGAATAAGCACGAAGAGTTTCTGCGCAGTTTTACTGCTCATGAGGCGTCTATTCGAGCCTATGTGCGGCGGTTGGTTCCGTCGCGGTGTGATGCGGATGACGTGATGCAGGATGCCTCGATCGTGCTGTGGAAAAAATTTGGAGAGTTTCGCAAGGATGGAGACTTCCGGGCCTGGGCTTTCGGCGTGGCTCGATTTTCCGCCTTGGCGTGGAGGCGGGACAAGGCCCGTGACCGGTTGGTGCTCGACGAGAATGTGGTGGCCAAACTTGCGGAGGAAACCGCGAACGACGAGGCACACCTGCAACAACAGCGGGATGCGCTTGAGATTTGCATCCAAAAGGTCAAGCCGGGGCATCGGGCTCTGCTGATGGACGCTTACCAGGCCGATTCCCGTATTCAGGATGTTGCGTCCAGCAGTGGTCGCACGGTGTCTGGATTTTATCAATGGCTCCACCGGGTTCGCCGGTCGTTGCTCGACTGTATTCGCCGTTCGCTAGCCCAACAAAAATCATCATCATGAGCGTAGAAACAGAACTGGATGCTCTCACGCAATCCTACCTCGACGGCACGATCGGGGGAGGTGAGGTGGAGCGCTTGAATGCAATTCTGGATGAAGATGAAGTGGCGCGGCGGCGGTTTGCGGAGGCCTTGAATCTCGACTCGGCCATCGCCGCGACCGCGGCTGGCTGGAAGTTGGAAGAACCGGAAGAGACCAAGCCGGTCCGCCTCCGTTTGCCGATCCGCCTCCTGATCCTGGCGGCCTGTCTCGTCTTGTTCCTGGGTGGGGCTTGGTGGTGGCAAAGCACGGCGACCCCGTTTGCGACAGTCGCGAAAGGGGTGGGGGTAGAGGACCTTCCGGTGGGGACCGAGTTGCGAGGTGACACTCATACGGTGAAAGAGGGGACCGTGGAGTTGCTGACCGCGCGCGGCGCACGGGTGGTGATTGAGGCTCCGGCGAAATTTCGATTTGAGTCCGCCCAGCGTCTGCACATGCTGAGGGGGCGACTCGCGGCCGACGTGCCACCGTCCGCCAAGGGCTTCACGGTGGTTACCCCCACAGGCGACGCGGTGGATTTGGGAACCCGGTTCGGGATCGATGTCCCGGTGAGTGGAGATGCCCAGATCCATGTGTTCGAAGGAGAGGTCATTGCCAAGGGAGCTGGAGGACAGGAGGACAAAAGTCTGTATGCGGGCGATGCTTGGACGATGAGTGAGGATTCCAGCACGGCGCGTGCCCTGCGTTCTTCCGCATTCATCCAGTTGGAGGAAATGCAGGATCTTACGGCTGGACAGCAGCATCGCTCGAAGGCGGGGCTCGAGACGTTGCGGGAAGATTCATCGCTGATCACGCTTTTGGATTTCGAGTCCGGGGAAGATTACCCGGGTAAATACCGGATGGTGCAAGGCCGCTGGCCTGGTTCGCGCGCTCCGGAGTTCATCGACGGAGGGGATCACCTTAAACTCGATGTCGACGCTTCCAGTGCCTGGGCGCAAATCACCTTCGCGGCTTGGGTGCGACTTGATCATCTCGGAGCCCCTTACCAGTCGCTCCTCCATGCGGATGGTTGGGACAACGGGAAGAACGGACTGGTTCACTGGATGGTCAACGAGGCGACGACAATGCGCTTTGCCATGTTCGGCAATGTGCTTGCTCCCGGCTCCAATGAGTTCGAGGCCTACCCGGATTCGCTCACGCCGGTTCTCTCCGACCAGGGCCGTTGGGTACACCTTGCAACAGTCTATGATTCAGAGACCGGAACGGTGAGGTTTTATCACAATGGTCGTTTCGACAAGGAAGTCCGGCAGTCCGTCGCCCATCCCGCTCGCCTCGGCTCGATACAGATCGGGAATTGGAACGAGGGGGAGCGTAAGCTCAGTGGCCGGGTGGATGAGCTCATCATTCTTGGCCGGATCATGAGCGATGACGAAGTGCGAATCTTGTATGAATCAGGCAATCCCTATACCCAGTAGATCTTGAATCACCGACTTCCAATTACCGCCGTCATCCTTGGGGCAACCATGCAATTCGGGTCTGCCGCGGTGGACTTTAAGAGTGAGGTCCGTCCAATTCTTGAGGATCATTGCTATCGTTGCCATGGACCCAAAAAGCAGAAGTCCAGCCTGCGCCTCGACGTGCGGGAGGCCGCTTTTGAGGGTGGCGAATTTTACAAGCCCAATATCGTGCCCGGGAAGGCCGTTGAGAGCAGTCTGATTGAGTTTGTCACCGGAGAGCATGAAGAGGGCCGCATGCCGCCGAAGGGTGAGGGCCTGTCTGCCAAGGAGATTTCCACCCTCACTGCTTGGATCGACGAGGGAGCGATTTGGCCGGAGGGAATTGATGAGGCGCAGCTTGAAGACCGGAAGGATCATTGGTCGTTCAAACCCCTGGCAGAGTTCGAGACCGGGCGCTCGCTCGATTCGTTCATCTCCGCAGAGCTCCGCGAACACGGATTGACGATGTCGGCGGCGGCGGATCGGGTCACCTGGCTTCGACGGGTGTCTTTCGATTTGATCGGACTCCCTCCAACGCCGGAGGCAGTTGAGGTATTTTTGAGTGACACCCGGGATGATGCCCAGGCGCGGGTGGTCGATGAGCTTCTTGGGTCCCCCCGGTATGGCGAGCGATGGGCTCAGCATTGGCTGGACGTTGTCCGCTATGCCGACACCCACGGTTTCGAGGTGAACACGCCGCGTCCGAACGCCTGGCCGTATCGTGACTACGTCATTGGCGCCTTCAATCAGGACCTCCCGTTCGACCAATTCATCCGTGAGCAACTTGCCGGTGATCGCATGGGGAAAGATGCGGCGACCGGGTTTTTGGTCACCGCGGCGCGCTTGCTGCCGGGACAGATTGGGAAGGATGACGCGTCGAAGCGTTTGGCGCGGCAGGACGAACTTGGAGAGATCGTCATTAACACCAGCGAGGCGTTTCTCGGGCTGAGCGTCGGCTGTGCGCGCTGCCACAACCACAAGTTCGATGCGATTACGGCCAAGGACTACTATTCCCTGCAGGCCTTCTTTTCCGGGGTGTCCTATGGCGATCGTCCGATACGCACCACGGAGGGCGAGGCGAAACGCCAGGAAGTGGATCAGCTCACCGAATCGATCCGCGGGATCGATCACTCCCTGGCGGAGTTTGTTCCGCTGGCTCGATCCGGAACGATGCGACCGGCGGTGAGCGCGAAGCAGAACGTTGAGCGCTTTGCTCCGGTGACGACCCGCAAGGTGCGCTTCACCATTTGCAAGGCCAATAAATATGAGCCGTGTATCGATGAACTCGAAGTGTTCGATGCCGGAGGGAAGAACGTCGCGCTCTCCTCATCGGGAGCGGTGGCGACTGCTTCAGGAAGCAATGTGGCCGTGAATCGCCATGAGCTCCACTTTGTCAATGATGGGAAGTTCGGGAACGAGCGCAGCTGGATGTGCAGTGCGGGTGAGGGATGGGTGATGATTGAATTTCCGCGCGTGGAGACGATCGAACGCATAGTGTGGGGGCGGGATCGTCAGGGTAAATTCGCGGATCGGCTGGCTCTTGATTACCTGATCGAAGTGACGGATGAGGCGGGCGAATGGCATGTGGTGGCGGATTCGAGTGACCGGCACAAGCAGGGTGCGGGAGGGGATTCGGCACTCACCGGCTTGAGTCCCGAGCATGCCGCAGAGGCGAAGGCGCTTCTGGAAAAGAAGACCTCGTTCGAGGCCAGAATAGGAGAACTGGAGGCCAAACGCTTGGTCTTTGGTGGTTCATTCGGAAAACCTGAAGCGGTGTATTTGTTGAATCGGGGGGACGCGGAGCAACCCTTGGAGGAAGTGGAGCCTGCGGTGTTGTCGGCGCTCGGTGATATTGCTTTGGCGAAGGACGCTCCGGAATCCGAAAGGCGTGCCGTCTTGGCTGACTGGATTGCGAGTCCCGACAATCCCTTGACCGCGCGGGTTGCGGTGAACCGAATTTGGCAGGGGCACTTCGGCATTGGTTTGGTTGAGACCTCCAACGACTTCGGGCGTGCCGGTGCGGAGCCGAGTCATCCCGAATTGCTCGACTGGCTGGCGACGGAGTTCATTCGCTCCGGGTGGTCGATGAAACACATGCATCGTCTCATCGTGCTCTCCGCGACCTACCGGCAATCCGGGTTGATCAATGCCGAGGCGCAGGGAAGAGATGCCGATGTGCGTTTGTTGTGGAGGTTCCCGTCTCGCAGGTTGGAGGCCGAAAGCCTGCGCGATTCCATTCTTGCGGCGTCCGGCCAATTGAACTTGAAAACCGGTGGTCCGGGATTCGACCTGTTTAAATCGCGCGGTGGCCTGTCCGGGTTTCCGCCGGTGGAGTCTTTTGCGGGCGAGGGATTGAGGAGGATGATCTATGCCCACAAGATCCGGATGGAGCCCGACTCCATTTTCGGTGCCTTTGATTGCCCGGATGCCGGGCAGAGTGTCTCCCGCCGTCGGCAGTCGACCACCCCGATCCAGGCACTCAATCTATTCAACAGCCGTTTTGTGATCGATCGTGCCGAGGACCTCGCCAAGCGAGCCGAGCTCGAGGCCGGGGACGATTTGAGCGCCCGGATTCGTCGGACTTACAAGCTCTCGTTGTCCCGTGATCCTTCCGCCGATGAGGTCTCTGACGCCTTGCCGGTGGTTCGCGAACACGGCCTGGCCGCCCTCTGTCGCGCCCTGTTGAACAGCAACGAATTTCTATTTATTCCATGAGCTACCTCTCTGAACATCTCTCGCCAGGCGGCCGGCACTTACTCGACCGGCGCAATTTTCTGTCCGGTAGTGCGACGGCATTGAGTTCGATTGCCCTGACCAGTTTGCTCAGCCGCGAGAATTTATTGGGTGGCCAACAACCGATCATCGATCCGACCCGACCCTACGCTCCCCGACCACCCCACTTTGCTCCGAAGGCGAAGAACGTGGTGGTCATCTTCTGTGCCGGAGCGGTCAGCCAGTTGGAGACTTGGGACTACAAGCCCGAGCTGATCAAGCAAGATGGCAAGCCCTTGAAGGGTGGGCCAGCGGTGACGTTCCAGGGTCCCGCCGGAAATCTCGCGAGGCCGCAATACGAATTTCGACCCCGGGGGGAAACCGGGAAGATGGTCTCGGAGATGATTCCACACCTTGCCAAACAGACCGACGACTTTGCCTTCATTCATTCGCTCACAAGCAAGACCAACACGCACGGTCCGGCGGAGAACTTTCTCTCGACCGGGTTCGTCCAGGACGGCTTTCCGAGCATGGGAGGGTGGGTGAGTTATGCTCTGGGTACCGAGAATCAAAATTTGCCGGCCTTCGTTTCCATTCCCGATCCGCGTGGAGTGCCACAGGCGAGTGTCAACAATTGGGGGCCGGGCTTTCTGCCTGCCGAGTTCCAGGGGACGACCTTCAGTGCTTCGAAGCCGGTGCGACACCTCTCGCCTCCTGCCGGAATTTCCTCCGCTAAGGACCAGGCCACGCGTTCTCTTCTGCAGCGAATGAATACGCGACATCTCGAGCAGAATCCCGGGGATGGAAAGCTTGCGGCGCGTATTGCCAGCTATGAACTCGCAGCACGTATGCAGCTGAGTGTGCCGGGAATTGGTGATCTCAGTTCGGAGCCTGCCCATATTCTAAAAAGTTACGGGGCGGACGATACCTCGAACCCTACCAAGGCCGGTTTTGCCAAGAACTGTATTCTTGCCCGGCGTCTCATCGAGAGCGGGGTGCGGTTTGTTCAACTTTTCAATGGTGCCTACGCAAGCGGAGGCAAGCTCAACTGGGACGGACACAGCAAGCTCAAGGAGCAGTATGACGTTCACGCGGAGATCCTCGATCAGCCAGCGGCTGCCATGATCAACGATATGCGCCAACGTGGTTTGCTGGAAGACACCTTAGTGGTCTGGTGCACCGAGTTCGGACGGATGCCGATGTTTCAAAAAGGGGCGCAGGGACGGGACCACAATCCGGACGGATTCACCTGCTGGATGACAGGGGCGGGAGTCAAGCCGGGCATCAGCCACGGTGTGACGGACGAGCTCGGGCGCAAGGCCATTCAGGATGTTCATCCACTCTATGATTTTAATGCGACAATTCTCCATCTCCTGGGTCTCGACCACGAGAATTTGACCTATTACCACAACGGCATCGATCGTCGCTTGACCAATGTTGAGGGGCATTTGATCCGCGAGGTGCTCGCCTGAGCGGCTTCGACGACACCGAAGGAATCAACCGATGTTTCAGCCCCCGGGCCTTGGGTTGCAAAATGGATTAGGTCGCGTTAGCGATGCCTGAATCAGAGCGGTCAGAAGAACCTCCATCGTATTTCCTCTGCCACGGGATTTAACGAACTTATTGTATGTTCGTGACTCGCCCTAGGGCAGTTTTCGGACTCGATAGTAGGCCTGCGGAGCGATCTCTGTGAACTCGAATGTCGTGGAATCTCCCTGGCTGGTCACGTTGACGTCAACATCGCTCCACGTGATGAGATCGACGCTCCGAGCTACCGCGTAGACTTGCTCGAGTTGGGAATTCCACGTCAGCGCGACCTTATCGTTGTCGCCGTCGCGCGTGATCATGGTGATTTCGAGCAACTCGTCCGGACCAGAAGCTGCCGCAAAATGTTTGGCTACGTCCGAACCGCTGAGCACGGAATCGTAGATGGCGAACTCGTCGATGCGTCCATCGAACAGGCGTCCGCCGTCCCAAGCGCCAATCTGCATGCCGGTGGCACCGAAGACGACACTCTGACTCGTGTGATCGCCCGTATCCTCGACTTCGATCCCGTTCAGGTAGATTTTGGTCTCGTCGTTGATGACATCATTGGTCACGACGAGATGGTACCAAGTCTGTGTCGCAAGGCCGGAGACCGAATCGACTCCTCCGGCAGGGACATCGGAGTTCACGGCGTGTTCAATGACGCTGCCACTGGTGAGGTTTAGATGAACCCTCCCGGGAGCCCAGCCGTTGGTGGAAAATAGCGAAGTGCAGCAGCCATTAGCGGGGGTATCGAGGAGGAGCCAGCATTCGATGCTGCTCTTTGCGTGTGTTCCAAGGTTGGGAACACGGACAAATCCGCCGGCGAATTCCAGAGCGTGCCCAAGGTTGGTCTCTGCGCTGGTTCCTTTGAATCCGAGGCTACCGGGATTGGCGAAGACTCCATCGTTGGCATTGCCGGAAGAATCTGCGGCGGTTGTGCCACCTGACTCCTCAAACTGGTAGTATAGCAGGGGGCCGTCAGCCAAGACGGCGTCCTGGTAGGGCGAGGCCGCAACTCCAGTCGCGGCAAACACAGCGGCCAGTAGGATCGCGGGAACAAGAGGGGAATAACACTTGGAAGAAATCGAGGAAGAGGGGGATTGGGCGAGATTATTCATATATTCCGCGTTGTTGTAGCGAACGCCGAATCAGTGGGCGGCATTAGATATCTCCTTAGCAATCGCAAATTTAACGGTGATTCTCCGGGGCGCACGCTGAGCAATGTAAACTTGTCGTGTTTCGACCTCACCGTCCATCTCCCAAGCTTGAAGAAACAATTATTCAGATTTTTCGTTAAATCCCGGACCGGTGGGGAGATGCCTGATGACGCTTGACCTGATACCGGTGCCGTGACGTGATTCGTACTTGTTTCCAGTGGAATTGACCGTCGTAATATACCATAATCTCCATTCAACCTTTTAATCCATGTCCTCCAATCTATTCCGTTCGGCCTTGATTCTTTTATCAGTTGGCACCTTCACCAGTGCTCATGGTGCTTCCGTGGCATACCGTAACCTGGTCCTCGGTGACGGGGCGGTGGTCTGATACGAATTTGATGAGGTGATCGGCACCGCCGCTGTTGATTCGATTGCTGCTGCCAATGGAACCTATATTGGAACGGTCAATCTAGGAGCCCTGAGTGCTGCCGGCTTGGGATCCTCGGCAGATCTGTCCGGCGGCTATATCGACGTCCCGGTCGTCGGCTCTTTTGTCAACAGGACGGCTGAAGTCTGGTTGCAGTTGGATGCCGGCGGCGCCGGGTGCTGCACCTCCATCGCCTCGTCCGGAACCTGGCAAGCCCAGGCCCTTCACTGGAATTTGGTTGGCGGGAACGTGTTTGAGCACGCAGTTAACGGCCAAGGAAATTCCAACACTCTTGGCGGTTCCTTTGTGACCGACGGCGCGACCTGGTATCATCTTGTCGTTACGCAGAGTGCAGGAGACACGGCCACCTACCTCAACGGAGTCGCGGTCGCGGATAATGGTGTCAATCATGCCGGTCCCATCGACTACGGGAACAACAACCTCCAGATCGGGGCCTGGAACGGCGATCGTCTTCTCGATGGGCGCATCGATGAATTTGCGATATACGACACCGCTCTGACTGCGAGCCAGGTCTCGGCCCACTACGCTGCGGGAATTGTCCCCGAGCCTTCCACCGGTTTGTTGGCTCTGCTCGACGGGATCCTCGTCCTTCGCCGCCGCCGGAGGTAAGTATCAGCCATTGTTAGTTTTAGAGAAGGGCGTCTCGCGAGTTTGATCGCAGGCGCCCTTTTTGTCGCCATTGATTCCGACCTCCTCACATTCCCGTGGGGATGGCCTTGGAAATTAGTGCGGGTCAATAATCGTACTGGTTTTAAGATGGAGAATCCTGCTATCACCCCCGGCCCCGCTACTGGTTCGACACCACCTTGCGCCGGATCCCCGTCGGGCAAAGCGCTGACGAACCGGTCATCTTCATCTTGAGGCCCCATCAATCCGCCGGCGATCATCCCCCCGGACTGGAACCATTTCGTTCAAACCCTCTTTCCAGAGTGGGATGTGAGCGTGGAGAAGAGAAAACACTGACTGCCCCCGTTCCATACTCTTGCGAATTTTTCTGTTTCATCGATGCCTTTCCCGGGGCGCGGGCTGGAGGGTAGATGAGATCAGATCGCTGGCAATGGAAGCCGGCATGCAAAGACTACGGATGTCATGGATGTGGGTCTCTAAGCAAACCAACCAAGGAATGCTTTGATGATAATGGCATTGGCGATATCGACAAAGAATCCGCAGACGAGAGGCACGATGATGAAAGCCTTGTGAGCGGCTCCGTATTTCTTTGCCACTGCCGTCATATTGGCCATCGCAGTCGGGGTTGATCCCAATGAAATGCCACCGAATCCCGAACAGATCACAGCCGCTTCGTAATTTCTCCCCATTAACCGGAACACGACAAAGAGGGCGAAACAGAAAGCCAAAGCGAACTGGGCGGCCAGAATCGCGAAAATCGGCCCGGCGAGATCGGATACCGTCCATAGTTGAAGGCTCATCATCGACATGGCGAGAAACATCCCGAGGCAAATATCGGAGATCAGGGCAAGGGATCGGGATCCGGAGGGCCACTTCAGTTTGGGGAAGATTCTCGGAATGGAATTGGTCAGGATAATCGCACCGAAGAGGCTGCAGACGAAGAGAGGAAGTTGCAGGCCGGCCCCATCCAAGCCACCCTGAATCCCCTTCCCGAGGGTGAGACTGACGTTGAGCAGTAACCATGCGCCTAGAAAGGAATGGACACTGATTTGCGCGTTCGTGGACTCGTGGGATATTCCGACATCCGGCGGCTCAACAGTCTCCGGCTTCAGTTTGTGACGCGAAATAAGAAAGTTGGCGATCGGGCCTCCCATTACGGATGCTAGAATCAATCCGAAGGTTGCGCAGGCGATCCCGATTTCACTGGCATTTCCAATGCCATACTGATCACGGAAAGTCGGTGTCCAGGCAATCGCTGTGCCATGCCCACCGATCAATGAAGTTGTCCCTCCCAGGACTCCCACTGCCTTTTCAAGTCCGAACAGGGAGGCGACTCCAAGTCCGGTGAGATTCTGCAGAAACATAAAAACGACGGTCGCGGCAATGAGAATCACCAAGGGGAGTCCGCCGGCCAGCAGGGAACGCAGATCGGAGTTTAATCCGATGCCTGCAAAAAAGAAGACCAGCAGGATATCGCGAGCTCGAAGGTCGAAGTTGAGTTGAATATCCGTGGTCAGGAAAATGATCCACGTTGCCACGCAGACCAAAAGGCCGCTCGTGACAGGCTCTGGAATATTATAATGCCGCAGCAACGGTATTCGGCTATTGAGGAACTTGCCCAAGAAGAGAACAAGAATGGCTAGATTGAAGGTTGTGATCGCAGGAACGTCCATATTGTCCTTTCATGAGCCTAGAATATTAGGATCTTCAGAAAAGGCCAATTTCCAAATGGGACCATCAATTTAATTCGATCACTCACCAACCATTGAGTTTGCCATGGATTTGGAAACTCTGATGAGCGATCTCTGGCAAATCGGAACCGGTAGACCTCTCGCGGCGAGGGTCGCTGCTAGGATTTTTTTTTGGTGGAAGGGGGAGGGAAGCTGGCGTCGGGCCAGAGCGGAGCTACGGGGAGGTGTCGGAATCGGGCTGTGAAAATCGACTGCCTGAGTGAGTGGTTCATCGTCTGCGGCCGCCACCTGAGCGTGTTCTTCCCGCTGAGCCGGATTTCGAGCCGGAGGTCCTGGATCGATTGATTGTGGGGAGCTTGCGCTGGGAAGAGCTACGGTCGCGTGAGCGACTGTCCCAATCCAGCAGGCGAGGAGTCACCCGCTTCCTGGGAGGTGCGCAGGTGCGCAGGTGGGCTGCTGTGGGGTGCGGGGCGGTTGGGTTTTTGGCTTCTGTGTAATCTGCTTACGGCGTTTTTCGATTTTAACATTGCGCTTTTCGACCTCGGCACGGTGCTCGTCGATCTCGGCTCGGCTCGGTAAGGAATTTGGCGTTGAGATTGCCGGTCGGATCCTTGAATTTCGTGGTGTATTTTATAACTGCGCGGCCGGCGCCGAAACCGACGACGGTGCGCAGCGCGCGGTTCCCGGGATCGAACTGAAGGACATTGACCTCTACGAGCAGATCGGGGTCGGCCTCCACGAGGGAATAGCCGAAGGATTGCAGCCGGCCCTTCACCATGCCTTCAAACATGGGCAAATTTCCTTTCGAGAAAGCCGTGTTGACCGAATCGGTGAGCACCAGCTTCACTTTGTGGAACTGATGAAAGTTTAGCGCCGCGGGCGGGGGAGTCTTGATTTTCGGTGTCACACAACCGGTCAGAATTCCCGCCACGGCGGCCAGAAGCACGAGTATGATTTTATTCATGGTTTTAAAAAGGGCCGGTCTGCGCCGGCAAATCGTTCATTGTTTCGATCAACGTTTTACTGCTGGATGACATGGGTTGTCAGGTAGGGGTGGAAACCGCCAAGCTGACAACCGTTATTAATACAAACGACATTGTCTTTAACAAATCCTACGATACAAGCAAACGGGCGGATAGTTAGCTGTCTTGGTCGGGAATCCGACGACACTCCCAGAGGCAGAAAGACCTTCGTGAGAAACCGCCGACCCCACCATCTAGCTCCCCCCCGAATTGAACTGACCGAAACAAAACGCGAAAAAATTTCACACCCGGACTTGATCAACCTCATAGCAGGAATTTGCTTCTGGGTGAGGCGCTCGAGGGGGGGAGCGTGGAGAAAGTGGGCTGCCGCCATGGCCAAGATGTCGCTGTTGGCAGCCTGTCAGACTTAGGCCCCTGATAAAGACGAACTGGCGACATGTCACCCTCTCTTACGGTGTGAGAATCGATGTAGCTCAGGGGGAGGACAATTTATTTGCAATGGATTGGCCGGGATTCATCTCAATATTGAAGATCATCGTGCCAACGCAGGACTGATGATTCTTGAAGAGGGGATTTTTCTCTATCGCAACAAAGACCTGCACAAGATGGAAACCACAGGCCGATGGCATCATTTCAGGTTCGTCATCGGAGGGAATCGGCAGTGGGTCTTTGTCGACGACATGAAAAAACCGGTCTTCGACTTCGAGCGACCAAAAGAGGCGGGCAGGCGGTGGGCCACTTTTGCCGATGGCACTGCCGCGTCAGGGGGCATTGTCCAGATTCGAAATGTGACTTCTTCGCGATACCCCAGTGACGCCAAAGAGAGTGTCGGTTTTGCTCATCAGGCGTTAAGTTTGTCGTGGATCTTGCGGCCGTGATGGGCTAGCTTGACACTCCCGAAAATGATCGATCTCTTTCGCTGAATGGCGGTTGAGGTAGTTTAGAAGGGAAGTAGATGGAAAAGTTGATGTTTTTTGCGTGCCTCTTTTTTGGAATGTCGGCTGTTCCGTGCACTGCTTCCTATTACGAGGATTGGC